>SWCD01003540.1_pt1 | contig 94037 bp, 86 predicted proteins | sample 4693011 | NCBI WGS metagenome assembly SWCD01 (sample SAMN10267278, study PRJNA491770) | bioreactor metagenome | isolation source: DHS bioreactor inoculated with marine | place: Japan: Omine Ridge, Nankai Trough | reverse complement strand
CCCCCCCAGCGCCTCCATCGCGTCGATCGTGGCTTCGAGCACGCCGTCAAGTGCGCCCTTCCAGCCCGCATGCGCCGCGCCGATCACCCCCGCATTGCGGTCGGCAAGCAGCACCGGCTCGCAATCGGCGGTGAGGATGGCGAGCGCGATCCCCGGCGTGGCGGTCACCATCGCGTCGGCCTCGGGGCGCGGCTCGCCGAGCGGGCCGGTCACGTGCACCACGTCGGCCGAATGGGTCTGGTAGACGGTGGTCAGCGCCTCGGGCGCCACGTCCATCGCCGTGGCCACCCGGGTGCGGTTCATCGCCACCGCGTCGCGCTGATCGTCCGAGCCGCCGCCGCAATTGAGCCCGGCATAAACGCCGGACGACGCGCCGCCCTTGCGGGTGAAAAACCCGTGGGTGACGCCATCGAGCGCGTCTGAGGTGATGTATTCCAGGTTCATGGCTCCAGCCCCGGCAGCATCGGCGCGCCCTCGGGAACGAGGGCGAGCACCTTGAACAAGGTTCCCATTTCCCGCTCGTGCGTCAAGCGGCGATGGGCGGCAATATGCGCCTCCAGCGCATCACCGCTGAGCCGGGTGGCGAGGGTTTGGGCGCGCTGGGTGATCCCGAGGCGTTCGAGAAACACCCCCTGCGGGGTGAGGCGCGAAGGTGCAAGCCGGGGCGCGGCGCGCACCAGCGCGGCGAAATCCACATGCGCGGTCAGGTCGGCTTCGCCGGGATTGGCCAGCGGATCTTCGGCGGCGTGGGCGCGCAAGGCTTGCAGCGTGTCGCCGAGCGAGCGCCAGTCGCCGTAGTCGACGATCAGCGCTGCGCCGCCATGGGTGGCAATGCGCGCCTCGATCCCCGCCATGATCGCCGGGCACACCGGGCAGGTCTCGACCAGCTTGCCCTCGGCCACCTCGTCGCGCTCGGCCAGCGCCGGGGGCGCGACCGGCCCGCCCAGTCCAAACGCGAGCGCGCCGCCCTCGGCCCCCACCAGCCGTTCGCGCCAACCGCTGCCCGCGCGCACGAATTGGCGCACCGGCAGGGCGTCGAAAAACTCGTTGGCGACGAGAAAGAGGGGGGCGTCAGGCAGGGTGTCCGCGCCGGCGTGATGGGTGATGTCGTGCCCGGCGAGCGCCGCGCGTTGTTTGGCCCGCAGCGGCTCGGAGGCCTCGACCAGGTGCAGCCGGAGCCCGGCGTGAAACCCCGGCACGCCCTTTGTCGCGCGCAGAATATCGGCCATCAGCGTGCCGCGCCCCGGCCCAAGTTCGGCCAGCGTGAACGGCACCGGCGCGCCCTGATCGAGCCAGCACTGCGCCAGCGCCAGCCCGACCAGCTCGCCAAACATCTGGCTGATCTCCGGCGCGGTGGTGAAATCGCCGGCCACGCCCAGCGGGTCGCGGGTGGTGTAATAGCCAAGCGTCGGATGGGTCAGGCACTCGGCCATGTAGTCGGCTACCGACATCGGCCCGGTCTCGCCGATCCGCGCCAGCAGGGCGGCGCGCAGGCTCATGCCTTGCGGCGCCTGAGTGCCCAGAGCACCGTGGCCACCCCGGCCAGCACCATCGGCAGGCTCAGGATCTGGCCCATCGTCAGGCCGAGGATGACATGCCCGAACGGGTTGTCGGGGGTGATATATTGCGCGTCGGCCTGACGGAAGAATTCGACCACGAAGCGCGAGATCCCGTAGCCGGCGAAGAAGGTGCCGGCGAGCAGGCCCGGCGTTTTCAGCCAGCCCCGGTAGAACGCGAGCCCCAGCAGGAGGGCGGTCAGCAACAGGCCTTCCAGCCCGGCCTCGTAGAGCTGCGAGGGGTGGCGCGCGCAGGGGGCCGTGGCGGTGGCGCAGGCCTGCGCCAGATCGCCGGGGAAGATCACGCCCCAGGGCGCGTCGGTCGGCCGGCCCCAGAGCTCGGCATTGACGAAATTGGCCACCCGCACCAGCCCCAGTGCCGGCGGCGTGGCGATGGCGAGCAGGTCGGCGATGCTGGCTGTGGGCAGGTGGTGCTTGCGCGAAAACAGCCACACCCCCACCACCACGCCGAGAAACCCGCCGTGAAACGACATGCCGCCCGAGCGGATGCCGGTGACGATCTCGCCCGGGTGGGTGAGGAAGTGGCCCGGCTGGTAAAACAGCGTGTAGCCCAGCCGGCCGCCGACGATGATGCCCACCACCATCCAGCTCACCAGCGCCTCGAGCTGCGGCTTGGTCATCGGCACCGGGCCGGCCCAGAGCGCGGGGCGGGCGATGGCGCGCGAGATGATCCACCAGCCGATCAGGATGCCGGCGATATAGCCCAGCGCATACCAGTAGATCGGGAAGGCAAACTCGCCGAGCCGGATCGTGAAGATCGCGGGGTCGATGTCGGGAAACTGGATCGCGGCGGCAAACATGCGCCTTGATTGGCCGCGCGCGGGCGGGGTGTCAACCTTGTGTCTCCGCCCACGCTGGCCCATATAAAGCGAAAGTGATCTGGAGGCATGTGCATGCAAACCCGCAACAAGGCGTTCGACGATATTTCGCAGCTTTTCACCAACGCGATGGGCGTGGCCCAGGGCGCAAAGACCGAGGCCGAAACGGCGATGAAAAGCTGGATGGACCGCTGGCTTGCCGACCGTGACCTCGTCACCCGCGAAGAATTCGATGCGGTGCGCGCGATGGCGCAGAAGGCGCGTGAGGAAAACGAGGCGCTGAAGGCCCGGATCGACGCGCTGGAAGCGGCGGCCGACAAGAGCTGATGCGCCTCGCGCTGGCTTTCGTGCTGGGCTTGGCGCTTGCACCCGGCATGGCGGCGGCGCAATGCGCTACGCCACCGAATGCCGCCCAACTTGTGGCCGACGCGGCCGCGGCGGTGAACGCCGCGCGCAAGGCGCAGGGCCGCGCGCCGCTCGCGCAGGTCCCGAAGCTCGACCAGGCGGCGCTGGCGCATGCCTGCTGGATGGCCGAGACCGGCAAGTTCTCGCATCGCGGCGCGGGCGGTAGCCTGCCCAAGAAACGGATCAAGTCCACCGGTTACCGCACGGACCTCGCCGCCGAAAACATTGCCTGGGGGCAGCCCACGGGCGTGCAGGTGGTGGCGGAATGGATGCAATCACCGGGGCACCGCAAAAACATCCTGTTGGGCGGGATCGACGATTACGGGCTGGGGGTGGCGCTGATGCAGGGCCGCCTTGTCTGGGTCATGGACTACGCCGCGAACTGACCCGATTGCCGCAAAAGTGAAAACGCCGCCCGGATCAGACGGCGTTTCCTGGCGGAAAGGCTTGATTCCTCCTACTTCCGCCCCTTTTTCTTGGCTCAAATACCTCGGGGGGGCCGGGGGGCTGGCCCCCCGGCGCGGCTTCAGGTGAGGATCGGCGGCTTGGTCGGGTCGCTGCCGGGTCCGGCGTGCACCTCCTCGAACCCGTCTTCGTCGTGTTCGCCCGCCTCCGGGTCGGGAAACTCGTAGCGCAGCCCCATGTGGTCGAGATGTTCGCAGATCGGGTCATTCGAGGCGAAGAACGCCACGTCGACGGCGGCAAGATCGGTGCCGGAAAAGATCAGCGCCTCGTGGGTGGCGCGCGCCAGCGCCTGCTCGGCGCCGGGCTGGGCGTCGATGAAGGCGAGCAGCCAGCCCTCGCGCTCGTCCGCATAGGTGCCCTTGACGAAGACGGCATGCGAGGCGAGGCCGGCGGCGGTCACCAGCTTTTCCTCCAGCCCCTCGATCAACCCGTCGGGCAGGCCGAACGGCGGCGCGATTGCGATCAGCGCGCTTTCGCCCTCCTCGGGCGCACCCGCCAGCGTGTCCGACAGCCAGTCCATCGCCGCGGCGGGCAGGGTGATCGACGAGATCGCCACGTCGAGGTTTACTGCCAGCCCCACGCCTTGGCCGGCGAGGCTCTGGGCGACCACCCGGCCGGGCAGCGCGGCATAGGGCAGGGCGTCGTTCTTGTAGGCGGCGGCAAAGGCGCCGAGCCGTTCCTCGGTGTCGAACACCAGGGCGTAGCGGTCGATGTTGGCGGTTTCCTTGTTGTCGATGTCGAGGATCTCGGGGTCGAGCACCTCACCGGTGGGTTCGTTGCGCAACAGCAGGAACAGCGTGGTGTCGGCGAGCCGCTGGTAGAACTTCAGCCGCACGGCGTCGTCGTCTTCATTCTCCATCATGTCCGCGTGGGCATGGTCGAACGGTGTCATGGCCATCAGGGGTTTCCTCCCAATTCGTCTTGGATGCGGGTCCGGAGCACCGGCAGGAGCTCTTCCTCGAACCACGGGTTTTTCTTCAGCCATCCCGTATTGCGCCAGGACGGGTGAGGCAAGGGAAAGACCGTGGGCGCATGGTCGCGCCAGGCGCGCACGGTCTCGGTGAGGGCGGCGCGGCTGCCCAGATGATAGCGCTGGGCATGCGCGCCGACGAGCAGGGTGAGGCGCGTGCCGGGCAGGGCGGCATTCACCGCCTCGCCCCAAGTCTCGGCGCAGAGCTTCGGCGGTGGCAGGTCGGCCCCGCGCGCGTCGTAGCCGGGAAAGCAGAACGCCATCGGCGTGATGGCGATCCGGGCGCGGTCGTAGAAGGTGGCGCGATCCACCCCCATCCAGGCCCGCAAGCGATCGCCCGAGGCGTCGTTGAACGGCAGCCCGCTCTCGTGCACGCGCATCCCCGGCGCCTGGCCCACCACCCGGATCGGCGCGCCGGGGGTGAACCAGGCCACGGGCCGGGGCATATGCGCCGTGCGCGTGGTGGCGAACCGGTCGGCGCAGCGGCGGCAGGCGGCAATCTGGTCGGTGAGCGCTTGCATGCGACGCCAGATAGGGGCACGGGGCGCCTCCGGCAACCCGCGCCCCGGCCCCCGTGCGCCCCTGCGACGCCGCAAACCCGGTGTTTACCCGGGGGCCCTATTGTGCCTGCATGACGAATGTTCTAGGCACCCACCTGACACCACGCAGCGAATGGACGGCTGGCATGTACCGGGTCTGGAACTACATCAGCAACTACTCGATCCTCCTGATCCTCGGCGCCGCGCTGGCGCTGGCCTGGGCCAACACCAACCCCGACACCTACCACCACTTCGTGGAGCTGCCGCTGTGGTTCAACTCCTGGATCGGCGTTGATATCCACCACTGGACACTGGCCTACGGCGCGGCCGCGCACCACTACGAGATCGGCGATGTCGAGAAGGTGGTGACGGTCCACTACCTCGTCAACGATCTCCTCATGGCCTTCTTCTTCGCCATCGCGGCGAAGGAAGTCTGGGAGGCGGTGATCCTCAAGAATGGCTCGCTCAGGGGCCGCAAGGCGGCGACTCCGCTGGTTGCCACCGCCGGCGGCATGCTCGGCCCGGTCGTGGTCTATCTCGGCATCGCGCTGCTGCTCGGCTCCGACACGTTCAGCGCGGTCAGCCGTGGCTGGGCGATCCCGACAGCGACCGATATCGCGTTTTCCTACCTCGTTGGCCGCATCGTGTTCGGCGCCGGCCACCCGGCGGTGCGCTTCCTGCTGCTGCTTGCCATCGCCGACGACGCCGGCGGTCTTATCATCCTGGCGATCTTCTATCCGTCCGGCGAGCTTGCGCCGGAATGGCTGCTGATGTCGTTCGGCGCGGCGCTCGCGGTGTTCGCGCTGTTCAACTGGCTGCCGCGCAGGCTCGACAAGGGCAACCCGATGCGCACCCGCTCGACCTGGGTGCGCAAATGGCTCGGCCCCTGGCCCTATGCGCTCGCGGGCGCGGTGAGCTGGTATGGCTTTGCCCAGTCAGGGCTGCACCCGGCGCTGGGCCTGTTGCCGATCGTCCCGGCGATCCCGCATGCCGACCGCGCCTTCGGGCTGTTCGCCGAGGCCGAGAAATACCTCACAGACCTGCTCAACGTGATCGAACACGTGCTGAAAAACCCGGTCGAGGTGGTGCTGTTCCTGTTCGGCCTGACCAACGCCGGGGTCGAGTTTTCGTCGATCGGCGCACCGACCTGGCTGGTGATGGCGGGGCTGCTGATCGGCAAGCCGCTTGGCATCTTCACCTTCGGCTGGATCGCCGCGCGTCCGCTCGGGCTCGGTCTGCCCGCCGGGATGCGGACGGCCGATCTCGTGGTGGTCGGCGCGGTGGCGGCGATCGGCTTCACCGTGGCGCTGTTCGTCGCCTCGGTGGCGTTCGATCCGGGCGCGGTGCAGGACGCGGCGAAGATGGGGGCGTTGTTCAGTTTCGGCGCGGCGGCGGTGGCCATCGTGGTGGGTAAATTGTTCCGGGTCGAGAAACAAAAAGGCTAGGTTCGCGCGGCCGATGCCGAGAATCTGCCGCCATCGTTTCCGATTCGGCAACAAAAGCCGCGATATTGGTCCAGATTCCGCCACAATCGGACCGAAGCCGTTGTCTTGCAGGCGGTTTGTCCGACATAATGGCGCCCGATTGGGCATCTATACCCCTTCGTTAACTAAGCTCGGATACAAGAGCGAGGCGAGGCAGGAACGGTTCCGGGGCACGCACGGATGATCGAGTTCAGAAACGTGAGCAAGTCCTTCTGGACTGGCAAACAGCGCAAGGTCATCCTCGACCAGGCGTCGTTTCGCGTTGAGCTCGGCAACTCGCTGGGCATCCTCGCGCCGAACGGCTCCGGCAAGACCACGATCATCAACATGATGGCGGGGCTGGAAAAGCCCGACGACGGCGAGATCATCAAGACCAGCCGGGTGTCGTTTCCGCTCGGGTTCATGGGCGGCGTGGTCGGCAAGCTGTCGGCGAAGGAAAACGCCCGCTACATCGCCCAGCTTTACGGGCTCGACCCGGACTACATCGAGGCCTATACCCGCTGGCTCTGCGGCCTCGAAGAGTACTACGATTTTCCGCTCGGCACCTATTCCGCCGGCATGCGCTCGCGGTTCAGCTTCTCGCTGCTGCTCGCGCTCGACTTCGACATCTACCTGATCGACGAAGGCATGCCGGGCTCCACCGATGCCGAGTTCAACCGCAAGGCCGGCGACGTGCTCAAGGAACGGCTCGAAAGCGCCACCGTGATCATCGTCAGCCACCAGGCGAAGACACTCGAAAAATTCGCGCGCTCGGCCGCGGTGCTGCGCGATGGCCAGTTGTATGTGTTTGACACCTTGGAAGAAGCGAAACAGTTGTATGACTACGAAACCCAAGGCTAAGAAATTCCGCATTCGCCGCTCGCCCTCGCTGGGGGCGTCCGAGCAGGTGCTGGCCCAACCGCAGCCGGGTGTGGCCCAGGCGGCGGCCGCCGCCGCGCAGCCGCCGCGCCAGCCGCGCCAGCTCAACCCGCTCGAAGAGAGCGTGCTCGACGGCACCGAAGACGGGTTTCCCGCCGAGGGTTTCGCCACCGCCGGGCGCGCCGCGCCGGAGGCGGCACCGGCGGGCGGGGCGGGCCAGCCACAAGCCGCGCGGCCCACTTCGGTCTCGGCCGAGAAGGCGCTTGCCGAGATCCGAAAAGAGGGGCTGACCGGCCGCCAGCTGCGCATGGCCCGCCGCCTGGCGCAAAAGCACGGGCTGCCGGCGACCTCGGACTACGATGCCGTGCGGCTGCTCAGGGGCGCCGGGATCGACCCGTTCCATCGTGCCAACATGCTGGAGCTGGTCTCGCCCGAGGGGACCGTCGCCAAGACCGGTGCGCAGCCCGGGGTGCCGCAGAAAGCCAACCCGCAAGACCGGGTGCAGCTGCCGCAGACGGTCTCGGACAAACCGCAATTGCCCTCTACGCGGGTGCTCGATGCCGCCGAGCGGGCGCGCTCGGTGATGCAGATCCAGCAGGACATTGCGCGCCGCCGCCGGCGCAAGCTGGTGCTGCTGTTCACCCGGCTGGCATTTTTCGTGCTACTGCCGACGCTGATGGCGGGGTATTATTTCTACAACATCGCCACGCCGATGTATGCGACCAAGTCCGAATTCGTGATCCAGAAGGCAGAAGCGGGGTCTTCGTCGCTGAGTTCGCTGTTCGCCGGATCGGGGCTGGCGACGAGCCAGGATTCGATCACCGTGCAGAGTTACCTGACATCGCGCGACGCGATGCTGCGGCTCGACTCCGATCTTGGCTTCAAGTCGCATTTCCAGGCGCCCGAAATCGACGCAATCCAGCGCCTGGACCCGAAGGCGACCAACGAAGAGGCCTACAAACTCTACAAGCGCAACGTGAAGATCGGTTTCGACCCGACCGAGGGGATCATCAAGATGGAGGTGGTCGCGGCCAGCCCGGAGCAATCGGCGGCCTTCTCGGAGGCGCTGATCCGCTACGCCGAAGAGCGGGTGGACAACCTCACCTCGCGGCTGCGCGAAGACCAGATGGCGGGTGCGATTCAGAGCTACGAGGATGCCGAGCGCAAGCGCGCCGATGCCCAGGCCCAGGTGCTCAATCTGCAGCAGGAACTCGGCGTTTATGACCCGACCACCGAAGCCACCACGCTCACCGGACAGATCGCCACGTTCGAGACCCAGGTGCGCGAAAAGCAGCTCCAGCTTCAGCAATTGCTTGACAACGCCCGGCCGAACCAGGCCCGGGTCGAAGGCGTGCGCGGCGATATCGGCCGGCTCGAGGCCCTGGTCGCCGAGCTGCGCGGCATGCTCACCGAGTCCGGGGGCACCACGGCTTCGGGCGAGAGCCTGGCGCAGATCACCGGCCAGCTCGCGGTGGCGCAATCCGATCTCGAAACCCGCACCGCGCTGATGCAGCAGGCGTTGCAGCAGCTCGAAGCGGCGCGGATCGAGGCCAACAAGCAGACCCGCTACCTCGAGATGGGCGTGCACCCGGTGGCGCCAGACCAGGCGACCTATCCGCGCTCGTTCGAGAGCACGCTCTTGTCATTCCTGATCTTCGCCGGAATCTACCTGATGATTTCGATCACCGCGTCGATCCTGCGCGAGCAGGTCTCGGGCTGATCCGCGCGGCGGCGGGGCAGGGCGTCAGCTCCGCCCCGGCTCCAGCCGGGCGGCGCGGCGCATGACTGCGAGGATCGCGACGAGCGACAGCGCCGACGAGGTGAGCATCAACGCCAGCAGCGGCCAGGCTCCGGTATCGGGATCGAGCAACGTGCCGGACAGGGCCGAGAGTACTGCGCCACCGCCGATCATCAATGCACCACCGAGGCCCGAAGCCGACCCGGCGAGGTGCGGGCGCACGCTGAGCGTGCCGGAGGTGGCGTTGGGCAGCACCATGCCGTTGCCGAAGCCGAGCGGAATCATGAAGCCGAAGAAGATCAGCGGATGGGCAAAGCCCGCGAGGTGCAACGAGAGTGAGGTGGCGAGCCCGGTGGTCGAGACGAGCGTGCCGGCGAGGATCATCCGGTCGATGCCGAAGCGCACCGAGTAGCGCCCCGCGACGGCGTTGCCGAACAGGTAGCCAAACGCCGCCGCGCCGAACATCAGACCGAGCATCGCCGGTTCCAGGTGGTAGATCTCGGTGCCGATGAAGGGCGCGCCGCCGAGATAGGCAAAGAAGGCGCCCGAGGCGAACATCGCGGCGCTGGCATAGCCCCAGAACCGGGGCGAGGTGAGCAGTTCGGGATAATCGGCGAGCTGCGCGCGCAAGCCACCGGTGCGCGGCGCCGCCGTCTCGCCGAGATCACGCCAGATCAGCCAGGTGACGACCACGCCGAGGACCAGCAGCAGCCAGAAATTCGCCTGCCAGCCAAAGGTGGCGTCGAGCGCGCCGCCGAGCGCGGGGCCGAGCATCGGCACCAGCGACATCCCCATCGTCACGTAGGCGATCATCGAGGCCGCTTCGTCGCCCGGCACCATGTCGCGCACCACGGCGCGGCTTAGCACCATCCCCGCCGAGACCGCGGCCTGCACCATGCGGAAGGCGAGGAAGATCTCGGCGCTGGGCGCGGCGAGGCAGCCCAGCGTGGCAAGCACGAAGATCGCGAAGCCCCACAGCAGCACCGGGCGGCGCCCGTAGCGGTCGGAGACCGGGCCGATCACCACCTGCAGGGCGGCGTTCATGGCGAGGTAGAGCGCCACCGAGAGCTGCATCAGCCGGTAGTCCGCCTCGAAATAGGCGGTCATGCCCGGCAGCGAGGGCAGGAAGATGTTCATCGACAGCGCCGAGAGCCCCGCGATCAACGTGAGGGTCACGATATGCGGGGGCGTGGCGCGGTCGAGAAAGCGGGTCACCGGGCGTGTGGTCATCACTCCGGCGTAAGCCCGGGCGTGGCGTTTGTCGAGCCGGTGGTGGTGCGGCGTGACTCAGGCCACCACGAGATCGTCGATCAGGGCGCCGATAGAGATGTTGCGCACCACCAGCACGTCGGTGCCGAAGGTGAAGATCGTGTGCCCGTTCTCGGTCTGCCCGGCGTCGAGCACCGCCGAGAGCGGACCCATCCCCTCGATCCGCAGCGTGTCGACATCGTCGACAAAATCCATCACCACCTCGCGGTTCGCGCCGGGCAGGAACAGGAACACGTCGGCGCCCGCCTGACCCCAGAGCCGGTCGAACCCGGCGCCGCCGCTGATCGTGTCGCTGCCGACCCCGCCGAACAGCCGGTCACTGCCCGGCCCGCCATCGAGCCTGTCGTCGCCGGTGCCGCCGGCCAGGATATCGTTGCCCCCGGCGCCCAGAAGTGTGTCGTTGTCATCGAGGCCCAGGAGCCTGTCGGCATGCGCGCCGCCATTGAGCGTATCCGCCCCGGTGCCGCCGAACAGCCGGTCGCGGCCGTTTCCGCCCAGCAAGGTGTCGTCGCCGGCACCGCCATACAGGCGGTCGCCACGTCCGAGCCCCGCGATCACATCGTTTCCGCTGCCGCCGTAAAGCCGGTTGAACCAGGCGTTGCCGGTGATCGTGTCGTCGCCCGATCCGCCGAACGCCCGCTCGATCCGGACGCCAATAGCGATGGCCACGTCTTCGTAGCCGCCGAAGCTGGAAAACGCACCTTGGCGCAAGTCGAGGGTGACCGCTTCGGTGCGGGCTGCGGCGTTGAGCGTGTCGTAGCCGTGGGTATCCCAGATCACGTCGACATCGACGGTGCGCGGGCCGGTGTAGGCGGTGTTGCCGGTGTTGTAGTCGGCCGCGCCCCAGATGTCCTGCAACGCGACCACGTCATACAGCATCATCGCCGAATTGTAGCTCAGGCTTTCCGGGTCGACGTTGTAGGCCATCACGGTGAAATGGTTGTTGTCGTAGGCCGGGTCGAGCACGACGTTGTCGAACGAGTGGTCGAGGCCGAGCGCATGGCCGATCTCGTGCAGGATGAGGTTGGTCTCGGTGGCGAGATCGAGCGAGTTGTCGTAGAGCACGTAGCCGTCCCAGGCGCCGGTGCTGGTGAGCCAGTAGCCGCCCAACCCCGTCACCCAGCTCGACAGCGTGACGCCACTTGCCGATTGCAGGTCGGGCTGGCCGAAATTCAGGTCCGGGTCGGCCGAGGCGCTGATTTCGACGAAATCGACGTTGAGGAAGGTTTCGATATGTGCGAGCGCGGCGCGGATCGCCTCTTTCTCGGCCTCGTCGAATGCGGTCCAGCCGGAAAAGCTGGTGCTGCCGGGCAGGTCGTCCGGCTGGCTGGTGCCGGCAAACTGGTAGCTCAGCACGCGGCGCGGGTCGGTCGAGAGGTTCAGCGCCGGCTGGCTGGCGATATGCGGAAACTGCAATGCGGCGAGGATCTCGCTCTGGGTCGGCATCTTCCGCTCCGTCTCTGCCTGGGGCGCAAATCCATCGGCTGCGCGTTCGACCAGTGTCGGCGTCAAACAAGGCAGGTTTCAGGCGATGCCTCGGCGGGGCCGGGGAGATTTCAAGGAGTTTGCCGTGGATGGGAGTCGCCGGGGCAGGGGGGTTGGTCGAGAGCTATGTCGTTCGCAGGCGCGCGGCCAGCCAGAGGGTCACTGGCATATCCGTGTCGAAAATTCGCAAATTTGCGATTTGCAATCATGCTTGCCAGTAGGGTTTGCAAATACGCCCGAAAACGCTTTGGCTTGCGCCGCGCTGCGGCTAGGTTGGCGCGAAACCGAGGAGGGCCGCCAGATGAAAGACATTCTCCAGGAGCTTGAAGACCGCCGCGCGGTCGCCCGCAAGGGCGGTGGCGATCGCCGGATCGAGGCGCAGCATGCCAAGGGCAAGCTGACCGCGCGCGAGCGCATCGAGCTGTTGCTCGACGAGGGCTCGTTCGAGGAGTTCGACATGTTCAAGGCGCACCGCGCCACCGAGTTCGGGATGCAGGAGCAGCAGATCCCCGGCGACGGCGTGGTGACCGGCTGGGGGACGATCAACGGCCGGCTGATCTACGTATTTTCTCAGGATTTCACGGTTTTTGGCGGCTCGCTGTCGGAAACCCACGCCGAGAAGATCGTCAAGATCATGGACATGGCGATGCAGAATGGTGCGCCGGTGATCGGGCTGAACGACTCGGGCGGCGCGCGGATCCAGGAAGGCGTCGATAGCCTCGCGGGCTATGCCGAGGTGTTTCAGCGCAACATCATGGCGAGCGGCGTGGTGCCGCAGATCAGCGTGATCATGGGCCCCTGTGCCGGCGGTGCGGTTTATTCGCCGGCGATGACCGACTTCATCTTCATGGTGCGCGATTCGTCCTACATGTTCGTCACCGGCCCCGACGTGGTGAAAACCGTGACCAACGAGGTGGTGACGGCCGAGGAGCTTGGCGGCGCCTCGACCCACACCAAGAAAAGCTCGGTCGCCGATGGCGCCTTCGACAACGACGTGGAGGCGATGAACGAGGTGCGCCGGCTGGTTGATTTCCTGCCGCTCAACAACCGCTCCAAGGTGCCTGTGCGCCCGTTCTTCGACGCGCCCGACCGGATCGAGCCGAGCCTCGACACGCTGATCCCCGACAACCCCAACCAGCCCTACGATATGAAGGAGCTGATCCACAAGATCGCCGACGAGGGCGATTTCTATGAGATCCAGGAGGCGTTCGCGGGCAATATCCTGACCGGTTTCATCCGGCTCGAGGGGCGCACCCTGGGCGTGGTGGCGAACCAGCCAATGGTGCTCGCCGGCGTGCTCGACATCGACTCTTCGCGCAAGGCCGCGCGCTTCGTGCGGTTCTGCGATGCGTTCGAGATCCCGATCCTCACCCTGGTCGACGTGCCTGGCTTCCTGCCGGGCACCAGCCAGGAATACGGCGGCGTGATCAAGCACGGCGCGAAGCTGCTGTTTGCCTATGGCGAGGCGACGGTGCCGAAGGTGACGGTGATCACCCGCAAGGCTTACGGCGGCGCCTATGACGTGATGGCCTCGAAGCACCTGCGTGGCGATTTCAACTACGCCTGGCCGACCGCCGAGATCGCCGTAATGGGGGCCAAGGGCGCAGTGGAAATCCTCTACCGCGCCGAGCTGGGCGACCGCGACAAGATCGCCGCGCGCACGAAGGACTACGAAGACCGCTTCGCCAACCCCTTCGTCGCCGCCGAGCGCGGCTTCATCGACGAGGTGATCCAGCCGCATTCTACACGCAAGCGCGTGGCGCGGGCCTTTGCGAGCCTTCGCAACAAGAAGCTCGAGAACCCGTGGAAAAAGCACGACAACATCCCGCTCTGAGCGGCGGGGAAGGGAGCGACGATGGCGATCGGCACGATAGCGAAGGCCACGGCGCTTGCCGTGCTTCTGGCTGCCCCGGCCTTTGCCGAAGGGGCGGGGGTGGCCGGTATTGCGCTGCCGTCGGGGCGCGCGGTCACGTTCCACGACGTGATCTGGGGCGAGCCGGGGCCGGGCGGGCTGACCGTGCGGTTTCGCTTTCTCGAGCCCGCCCTCGGCGCGGTGATCGACACGACGCCCTATGACGCGCTGGAGGCCGACATGAAATTTCTCTGCGACAGCTTCGCGCTCGGGCGGATCGCCAATATCGGCCCGCAGCCCGCGACGATCATGATCTCGATCTCCGACCGCCCGGTGGATTTCGGCGAGCCGGATCCGGACGTGACGCAGGTGTTTGAAGCCTACCGCGCCGAGGACGGCGCTTGTGTTTGGGAAGGGTACTGACGTGGCACTGCCTTACATGCTCAAGCACCGGGGGTTTCCGGGCCGCTACCCCGGCACCGATTTCCAGTTCACCATCCGCCGCGCGAACCCGAAGGGGATCACCCCGCTCAGCGTGCGGGAGCGCTATGCCGATCGCAGGCCGCTCGACCGCAAGGTCGACACCGCGTTCATGGCCGCGCTGTGGGAACAGTTCGGCGATGAGCCGTTCGAGCGCGGCAACCTTGACGCCGGGCGGCTGAACTGGCTGTTCGGGCGCGAGGTGGTGGCGGCCGAAGAGCCATTCGATCCGGCCTCCTACGAGGCGATGCTGCGGATCGACGTGGACCGGGCGCAGGCCTCGTTTCCCGATGTGTTCTCGGGCGAGAGCAGCTGGGACTGGGAAGAATGAGCGTATTTCTGCCTGCGGCCGACGATTCCCGGCAAAGCGCCGCGCAAATCGGCCGGGCCTGCGCGGCGCGCTGTTCGGCGGGCACAACGGCTGGCATGGTCGCTGTCATGGCAGGGGCTCTATCCCGGTTTCCTGCCTGGTTTAGTCAAACCGTTACCCTTCCCCTTCTACCCGGTCTGCTTCCCCCCGAAGCAGGCCGGGTTTTTTCGTCTGCGCTCCCCGTCCGGGTCGAGCGCACCCTTCATAATTCGGGCACCCGCCCCAAGAAACACCACTGAGAGGACCGGGACATGTTCAAGAAGATCCTGATAGCCAACCGGGGCGAGATTGCCTGCCGCGTGATCAAGACGGCGCGCAGGATGGGCATCGAGACGGTGGCGATCTACTCGGACGCCGACCGCAATGCGCTGCATGTGCAGATGGCCGACGAGGCGGTGCACATCGGCCCGCCGCCCGCCAACCAATCGTATATCGTGATCGACAAGGTGATGGCGGCGATCAAGGGCTCGGGCGCCGAGGCGGTGCATCCGGGCTACGGGTTCCTGTCGGAAAACGCGAAGTTCGCGCAAGCCCTCGAGGCCGCGGGCGTGGCCTTTGTCGGCCCGCCGGTGGGGGCGATCGAGGCGATGGGCGACAAGATCACCTCGAAGAAGATCGCACAGGACGCGGGCGTGAGCACGGTGCCGGGCTACATGGGCCTGATCGAGGATGCCGATGACGCGGTGCGCATCGCCGGCGAAGTGGGCTACCCGGTGATGATCAAGGCCTCGGCGGGAGGCGGCGGCAAGGGCATGCGGATCGCCTGGAACGATGCCGAGTGCCGCGAGGGCTTCCAATCGTCCAAGAACGAAGCCGCCAGCAGCTTTGGCGATGACCGCATCTTCATCGAGAAATTCATCACCCAGCCGCGCCACATCGAGATCCAGGTGCTCTGCGATGCGCATGGCAACGGCGTCTATCTCGGCGAGCGCGAATGCTCGATCCAGCGCCGCAACCAGAAGGTCATCGAAGAAGCGCCGAGCCCGTTTCTCGATGAGGCGACGCGCAAGGCGATGGGCGAACAGGCCGTCGCTCTGGCGCAGGCGGTGGGCTACACCAGCGCCGGTACGGTGGAATTCATCGTCGACGGCGCGCGCAACTTCTATTTCCTCGAAATGAACACGCGCCTGCAGGTCGAGCACCCGGTGACCGAGCTGATCACCGGCATCGACCTGGTGGAGCAGATGATCCGCGTGGCGAATGGCGAGCCGCTGAGCTTCACCCAGGACGATGTGACGCTGAATGGCTGGGCGATGGAAAGCCGGCTCTATGCCGAAGACCCCTATCGCGGCTTCCTGCCCTCGATCGGCCGGCTCACCCGCTATCGCCCGCCCGCGGAAGTGGCCGACGAGGCGCATGTGGTGCGCAACGATACCGGAGTCTACGAAGGCGGCGAGATCTCGATGTATTACGACCCGATGATCGCCAAGCTCTGCACCTGGGGGCCGACCCGGGGCGAGGCCATCGAGCACATGCGCAGCGCGCTCGACAGCTTCGAGGTGGAAGGGATCGGCCACAACCTGCCGTTCCTTTCGGCGGTGATGGACCACGAAAAGTTCGTTTCGGGCAATATCACCACCGCCTTCATCGAAGAGGAATACCCCGAAGGGTTCGAGGGCGTGACCCTGCCGCAGGAGAGCCTGCAGCGCATTGCCGCCGCCGTGGCCGCGATGTTCCGCGTCGATGAAATTCGCCGCACGCGCATTTCCGGCCGGATGGACAACCACGAGCGCCGTGTCGGAAAACACTGGACGGTGACGCTGCAAGGCGAGAGCTTCGAGGTGAAGATCAAGGCCGACAAGAAGGGCTCGACGGTGAAGTTCATCGACGGCACCAAGATGCGGGTGACCTCGGACTGGACCCCGGGCGACCCGCTCGCCGAGCTGATGGTGGATGGCGCGCCGCTGGTGCTGAAGGTGGGCCGGATCGACGCGGGCTACCGCATCCGCACCCGTGGCGCCGATCTCAAGGTCTACGTGCGCACGCCGCGCCAGGCCGAGCTGGCCACGCTGATGCCGGAGAAAATGCCGCCCGATACGTCGCGCTTCCTGCTCTGCCCGATGCCGGGCCTGATCGTGAAGATCGACGTGGAGGAGGGCGACGAGGTGCAGGAGGGCCAGGCGCTCTGCACCGTCGAGGCGATGAAGATGGAAAACATCCTGCGCGCCGAACGCAAGGCGGTGGTGGCGCGGATCAACGCCGCCCCGGGCGAATCGCTCGGTGTCGACGCGGTGATCATGGAGTTCGAATGAGGTGGAGCTGTTCCTCCATATCGGCGCACACCGCACCGGCTCGACGGCGTTTCAGCGCATCCTCGCGCGCAACGCCGCGCTGCTGGCCGGCGAGGGCACCGAGATCTGGGGGCCCGACGTGCTGCGCGCGCGGCCGTATTTCTACCTGCCGGTGAAAGAAGATTTCGCCGAGGGCGCACACGAGGCCTTCGCGCGCGATCTGGCCGGGGTTTCGGCGCACCGGCTGGTGATGTCGGAAGAGAACATGATGGGCAACATGCGGCTCAACCTGCTCGACCGCGCCTTTTACGACGACATGGTGCGCCGGCTGGTGGCCTATGGCGGGCTGATCAACCGCAACCCGACGCGGATCGGCCTCGCCATCCGCGCATACACCAGCTACTGGACCTCGGCCTATACCTATACCCTGGCGCGCCACCGGATCCCCCGGTTCGACGCGCTGCGCCCGGGGCTGATGCGCATCGAGCGCGGCTGGCTCGACCTTGTGCGCGAACTCCGGGGGCTGTTTCCGAAAGCCGAAATCATGGTCTGGCCGCTGGAAGCGGTGCAGACAGACATGCGTGACATGGTGGCGCGGTTTCTCGACCGGCCGGCGGCGGGGCTGGACGACATCGAGCGGCGGATCAACACCGCGCGCGGGCTTGAGGCGGTGCCGCTGATCTACGCGATCCGCGACGCCAACCCGGGCATCCTGCCCGACGAGCTGCAACGCAAGCTCGACCAGGCCCCACCGGCCGAGACCCCGGCCAAGCAATTGTTTCGCGACAATGAAATCCTGTCGCTCGGCGCGCGCTATGCGGATGAGCTGGCCACGCTGGAAGGCGGGTTCGAGGGGGTCACCTTCGTCACCCGGCCGGGGCGGGCGGGATGAGGCGGGCGGGCTACTCTGCGGCGCGCTGGTCGCGCAGCTCCTGCTGGCGCAGCGGCATCTTGTCGATCGAACGGGTGATCTCGCGCACGTCCCAGGGCAGGGGCTTGCGCAGGTATTTGAACCCGTCCTTGCCGATCAGCACGAGATCGAACCCGCGCGGGCGCAGCGTCTTGCGGATCGGCAGGAGAGCGGCCGGGTCGGTGTCTGTGATCACAATCACGTCGCGCATCGCCAGTTCCTGCGGACGCGCGGTGATGTACCCCATCTGCTGCACGAAACGCGGGTCGTTTTCGCTGTCGGCGAAGATCACAAGCACGCGCGCGCGCCAGAGAAAATCGTCGAGAACCTGGTCGCCGGCTTCTGTGATCACAAGTTCGGGCTCCGGCGCGCCCTCCTGGGCGGCGGCGGGCAGGGCGAGGCTGGAGGCAACGGCGGCGAGTACGGCCAAGACTTTGAACATAATGGCTCCTTTGCCCCTGAATATAGGTGCGACGGCAGCCGAGGCAATGCACGAAGGAGAGGGATGATGAGCGACAGGAAAGACTGGGAGGCGCTGGCCGAGAAGGAATTGCGCGGCCGCCCGCTTGAAGACCTCACCTGGCACACCCCCGAGGGGATCGCGGTGCAGCCGGTCTACACCGAGGATGACGCGCAAGGGCTGGCGCACACCGGCACCATGCCGGGCGTGGCTCCCTTCACCCGGGGCCCGCGCGCCACGATGTACACCGGGCGGCCCTGGACGATCCGCCAATATGCGGGCTTTTCCACCGCCGAGGAAAGCAATGCCTTCTACCGCAAGGCGCTCGCCGCCGGGCAGCAGGGCGTGAGCGTCGCCTTCGACCTTGCCACCCACCGCGGCTACGACAGCGACCACGCGCGCGTCGAGGGCGACGTGGGCAAGGCCGGGGTGGCCATCGACTCGGTCGAGGACATGAAAATCCTGTTCGACGACATCCCGCTTGGCGAGGTGTCGGTTTCGATGACGATGAACGGCGCTGTCATCCCGATCCTTGCCAGCTTCATCGTTGCGGGCGAGGAGCAGGGGGTGGACCGGGCGGCGCTCTCGGGGACCATTCAGAACGACATTCTGAAAGAGTTCATGGTGCGCAACACCTACATCTATCCGCCTGAGCCGAGCATGCGGATCGTTGCGGACATCATCGAGTACACCTCGACCGACATGCCGCGCTTCAACTCGATCTCGATCAGCGGCTACCACATGCAGGAAGCCGGCGCGAACCTGGTGCAGGAGCTCGCCTTCACGCTGGCCGACGGGCGCGAATACGTGCGCGCGGCGCTGGCGCGGGGGCTCGACGTGGATGCCTTCGCCGGCCGGCTGTCGTTCTTCTTCGCGATCGGCATGAACTTTTTCATGGAAGCCGCGAAGCTGCGCGCCGCGCGGTTCCTGTGGCACCGGATCATGAGCGAGTTCGAGCCGAAGAAGCCGGGCAGCCTGATGCTGCGCACGCACTGCCAGACCTCGGGCGTGAGCCTGCAGGAGCAGGACCCCTACAACAACGTGGTGCGTACTGCCTTCGAGGCGATGAGCGCGGTGCTTGGCGGCACGCAGAGCCTGCACACCAATGCCTTTGACGAGGCGATCGCGCTGCCCACCGAGTTCTCGGCGCGGATCGCGCGCAACACCCAGCTGATCCTGCAAAACGAGACCGGGGTGACCAAGGTGGTCGATCCGCTGGCGGGCTCCTACTACGTCGAAAAGCTGACCGCCGATCTGATCGAGGAGGCCTGGGCGCTGATCGAGGAGGTCGACGCGATGGGCGGCATGACCAAGGCAGTCGCCACCGGCATGCCCAAGCTGCGCATCGAGGAAGCGGCGGCGCGCCGCCAGGCGGCGGTGGACCGGGGTGACGAGGTGATCGTCGGCGTCAACAAGTTCCGGCTCGAAACCGAGGATCACGTGGATATCCGCGATGTCGACAACGTGTCGGTGCGCGAGAGCCAGATCCGCCGGCTTGAGCAGATCCGCGCCAGCCGCGACCAGGCCGCCTGCGATGCGAGCCTGACGGCGCTGGAAGAGGCGGCGCGCTCGGGGCAGGGTAACCTGCTGCGGCTCGCCGTCGAGGCGGCGCGCGCGCGCGCAACCGTGGGAGAGATTTCGATGGCGATGGAAAAAACCTTTGGCCGGCACCGCGCCGAGGTGAAAACGCTCGCGGGCGTTTATGGCGCGGCCTACGAGGGCGACGCGGGCTTTGCCGCGATCCAGGCAGACGTGGAAAGGTTTGCTGAGGAAGAAGGGCGGCGGCCACGCATGCTGGTGGTCAAGATGGGCCAGGACGGGCATGACCGCGGCGCCAAGGTGATCGCCACGGCCTTTGCCGATATCGGCTTTGACGTCGACGTGGGGCCGTTGTTCCAGACCCCGCAGGAGGCGGCGCAGGATGCCGTCGACAACGACGTGCACGTGGTCGGGATCTCAAGCCAGGCGGCGGGCCACAAGACGCTGGCACCCAAGCTGATCGAGGCGCTGAAGGCGCAGGGGGCCGAAGATATCCTGGTGATCTGCGGCGGCGTGATCCCGCAGCAGGACTACGACTTCCTCAAGAAGGCCGGGGTGAAAGCGATCTTCGGGCCGGGCACGAACATTCCCGAGGCGGCGAAGGATATTCTGCGGCTGATTCGCGAGGCGCGCAGGTAGGGAATATCGGGCCGCATTCGCGGCCCGATCCGCCGGGGGGCGCTGCCCCCCGGACCCCCCGAGGTATTTTTGCCAAGAAAAAGCAGACCTAGTCCGCCGGCGCGGCGTCGATCCCGGTTTCGGATTTGCGGCTTACGGCCATCAGCACGCTGTAGCCGATGATGGCCGAGATCGCACTGGCCACCAGCACGCCGAGGCGCACCTCGTTCATCAGCGCGGGATTGTCGAAGCTGAGCCCGCCGATGAACAGTGACATCGTGAAGCCGATGCCGGCGAGTGCCGAGAGGCCATAAATATGCATCCAGTTCACCCCGTCGGGCAGCTGGGCAAGGCCGGTTTTCACCATCAGCCAGGTGGCGCCGAACACGCCGGCCTGCTTGCCCAGCACAAGGCCCGCGACGATGCCGAGGGTGAGCGGCGAGGTGATCGCGCCGGCGGAGAGGCCCGACAGCGCCACGCCCGCGTTGGCGAAGGCGAACACCGGCACGATGAAGAAGGCCACCCAGGGCGCGAGCCCGTGTTCGAGGCTGTGCAGCGGCGACTTGCCCCAGCGGTCGCGCAGCGGCACGAAGAAGGCGGTGATCACGCCGGCGAGCGTGGCGTGGACGCCGGATTTGAGCACCAGCACCCAGAGCACGATGCCGAGCAGCAGGATCGGCGCCACCCGGTGCGCGCCGCGCGCGTTAAGCCAGCCCATCGCCGCGAGGGGGCCAAGCGCGAGGGCAAGATACATCGGCTTCAGGTGCGCGGTGTAGAACAGCGCGATAATCAGGATCGCGCCGAGGTCGTCGAGGATCGCCAGGGTCAGCAGGAACACCTTGAGCGCCGAGGGCGCGCGCGAGCCCACGAGGGCGAGAAGGCCGAGGGCGAAGGCGATGTCGGTTGCCGCCGGGATCGCCCAGCCGGGCAGGGTTTCGGGCGAGGACCAGTTGAGGGCGGCGAAGACCAGCGCCGGCACCGCCATGCCGCCGATCGCCGCCACACCGGGCAGCGCCACGTCGCGGGCGCGCTTGAGCTTGCCTTCGAGCAGTTCGCGTTTGAGCTCGAGCCCGATCAGGAAGAAGAAGATCGCCATCAGCCCGTCGTTGATCCACAGGATCAGCGGCTTTTCCAGCCCCTCGCCGTTGAGCGTGACGGCGAGGTAGGAGCCGAGCGCCTTGTCGTAGAGCGGCGCGAGGGCCGAGTTGGCCACGACCAGCGCGGCGACGGCGGCGGCCATCAGCATGACGCCGCCGGCCGCTTCGTGTTTGAACAAGCGTTCGAGTTTCGCAATCATCGTTTTCCCCTTTTGGCCGATCTGGGGCTGGTGCGGGCGGGTTCAAGGCCCGGGGCGGTTCGAGGCGAGATAACAATTTCGTTTGTGCGCCGAGCGTGGCAAGGTTGCCACGAAAGGGACGCGCCATGACCGCTCTGATCGATCATCTGGTTGTCACCGCCGGCACGCTGGCGGCGGCCTCGGCGCATGTGACGGCGGCACTGGGCGTGGAGCCGGGGCCGGAGGGCAAGCACGCGGCGATGGGTACGCATAACCGGCTGGTTTCGCTTGGCGAGGCGGACTACCTCGAAGCGATTGCGCCGGACCCGGATGCGGCCGCGCCCGGCAGGCCGCGTTGGTTCGGCCTCGATGGCGCAGCAGCGGCGCGGCTTTCGCACTGGGCGCTGCGGGTCGATGACCTCGATGCGGCGCTGGCCGAGGCACCGGCGGGGATCGGCCCGGCGATTGAGATGGAGCGCGGCGCCTATCGCTGGCGCATTACGGTGCCGCAGGATGGGGTGCAGCCGTTCGCAGGGATGTTTCCGGCGCTGATCGCCTGGACGGGCGCGCCACCCGCGCCAGCGCTCGACGACATCGGCGCGCGACTGGTGCGCCTGACCGTGAGCCACCCGCAGGCCGGGCCGCTCGGCTGGGCGTTGTCGATGCTCACGAGCGACGACCGGGTGGTGGTGCGCCGCGGGCCGCTGGGCCTGTCGGCGCTGATCCACACCGAAAACGGAGAGGTGACACTGACATGATCGTGGAAGCGGGCGCGCGCCACGCGCGGGCCATTGCCGAGATCTGGAACCCGGTGATCCGGGACACAGGCATGACATTCAACTCGGTCGAGAAGGACGAGAACGAGCTGGTGCGGCTGATCGTGACGCGCGCGGATGCGGGCCACGGGTTTTTCGTGGCCGAGGAGGCGGGCGAAGTGACGGGCTTTGCCACCTATGCGCAGTTTCGCGCCGGGGCGGGCTATGCACGGGCGATGGAGCACACCGTGATCCTTGCGCCCGACGCCCGTGGCCAGGGGCTGGGCCGGGCGCTGATGGAGGCGATCGAGGCGCATGCCCGCGCGCGCGAGGTGCATGCGATGATGGCGGGTGTCTCGGGCGAAAACCCGGACGGCATCGCCTTTCACGCCCGGCTGGGCTACGCCGAGGTGGCGCGGGTGCCAGAAGTCGGCTGGAAATTCGGCCGCTGGATGGACCTCGTGCTGATGCAGAAGTTCCTGTAATCTGGCGCCATGTCGCTCTGGACCCGCATCACCGACGCGCTTGCCGCGCTGACCTCTGGCGAAAGCCTGACGGAGGTGTTCGCGCACCTGCGCACCCCGCCGGAGCGCTCCGCCGCCTTCACCATCGCCGTGATCGCGCTCGGGGCGAAGATGGCCAAGGCCGACGGCCAGGTGACGCGCAACGAGGTTTCGGCGTTTCGCGAGGTGTTCACGATTCCGACGACGGAGGAAAAGAATGCCGCGCGGGTGTTCAACCTGGCGCGCACCGACGTGGCCGGATTCGAGCAATACGCGCTGAAGATCGTGGGGCTGTTCGGCAAGAACGACCCGGCGCTGTGCGATCTGCTGGAAGGGCTGTTTCACATCGCCATGGCGGACGGCGAGTATCACCCGGCGGAAGACGATTTCCTGTCGCGTGTGGCAGGGATCTTCGGGGTGGATGAGCGGGCGTTTCGCAGCTTGCGGGCGCGGTTCGTGCCCGATGCGCACCCCGATCCCTACGCGGTGCTGGGCGTGAACCCCGATGCCGAGCTGCCGGAAGTGCGCAAGGCCTGGCGCGCCGCGGTGCGCGCCTCGCACCCCGACCAGCTCATTGCGCGGGGGGTGCCGGAAGAAGCGGTGAAAATGGCCGAGAGCCACATGATCGCAGTGAACCGGGCCTGGGAAGAAATCCAGCGGGAGCGCGCCTGACCGGGCGTCGGCGAAGGCCACCAATTCTGCGGTTCTATGCCGTGCGGCCATGGTTTAGAGTCTGGGGTAAAACCCCGGGAAACCTCATGACCTACCTGCGATACCTCGTGCTCAGCCTTGCCCTCGTTCTCGCCGCGCCCGCGCTCGCGCAGAACGGCACCATCACCACGGCCGAGGGGGCCAGCGCCGCGACCCAGGCCGAGGCCGACGCGGCCATCGCCACCCGGATCCGCGATATCGTCCACGAGCTCGACGGCTACGAAGACGTGACCGTGGCGGTGAAAGCCGGAATCGTCACCCTGCGCGGCACCACGCTCGATGCCGGCCTGGTCGAGCAGCTCGGCGCGCTCGTGGGCCGGGTCGACGGGGTGGTGGCGATCGAGAACGAGGTCACCTTGTCGACCTCGGTCTCGGAACGGCTGATGCCGGTCTGGCAGCGACTGGTCACGCGGGTTCAACAAACGGTGGCCTTCCTGCCGCTGGTCGGGGTGGCGCTGGTGGCCTTCGTGCTGGTGGTCTGGACCGGCTTCTTCATCGCCAGCCGGCACCAACCCTGGGAACGGCTCGCCCCCAACGCCTTCATCGCCGATATCTACCGCACCGTGGTCAAGCTCGCCGCGCTGGTCGCCGGTGTGGTGGTGGCGCTCGACATCCTCGGCGCCACGGCGCTGCTCTCGACGATCCTCGGCGCGGCCGGGATCGTCGGCCTCGCGATCGGTTTCGCCGTGCGCGACACGGTGGAAAACTTCATCGCCTCGGTGCTCTTGTCGATCCGCCAGCCGTTCCAGCCCAACGACGCGATCGAGATCGGCGGCGACGAGGGCAAGGTGATCCGCCTCACCTCGCGCGCGACGATCCTGCTCAACTGGGACGGCAACCATGTGCGCATTCCCAATTCCACGGTGTTCAAGTCCCGCATCCTGAACTACAGCCGCAACCCCGAGCGGCGTTTCAAGGTCGATATTGGCGTGGCCTATGGCACCGACCTTGCCGCCGCCAAGGCGCTGGCCGACGCGACGCTGGCGGCCCTGCCGTTCACGCTGAAAACCCCGGCGGTGAATTCTTGGACCACCGAGCTGGGCGGCTCCGACATCGGCATGACGTTGGTGGGCTGGATCGACCAGCGCGAGACCGACCTGAACGCCGCGCGCTCCGAGGCGATCCGCCAGGTTCTGATCGCCTTCGACAAGGCCGGGATCGAGATGCCCGAGCCCACCTACCGCCTGCTCACCGCCCAGGCGGCGGATGTGCCGGTGCCGCCGATGCAGGCAAGCCCGACGGCGCCCAGGACGCAGGCCGCGCCCGCCGTCGGCGAAACGGTGCCGGACGTGGGCGCGAGTGCCGAGCAGGAGCTTGAGAAAATGGTCAACGACGAGCGCCGCGAGACCGGGGTTGACGATTTGCTCACCCTTGGCACCCGCGCAGAATAGCCCGTCGCCGCGCGCGTTTTTCGCTTGCAGGCCGCCCGAGGTTTGAGTAGGAACACCGGCGCTGCTGGGGTGTAGCCAAGTGGTAAGGCAGCAGTTTTTGGTACTGTGTATCGTAGGTTCGAATCCTACCACCCCAGCCAGCGATTTCCCGTTTCAATGTGGCTTGCTTTGTCAGGCGGTTGACTCGCGATCGCCCCAAGCGGCGCCCCCCTCTGCCTTCATTCCTTTCGCAGCGGCGAATAGGGATGAGCAATGGAGGAGCGGGAGGGTCAGAGGCAGGTGAGCTCTCCTGAGTGGTTGATCCTGCTTTCAGACAATACCTTGCTACCCTTCCTGTCTTCCCACGCTGCAAACCGCCCAAATACCCCTCTGACCCTGGTGTTGGCCGCCATGGCTGGAAACCCAACACACCATCAGGCTCGCCAGTGAACTCATCGAGCCCCGGCCCTGAGGACGCCACCGCGTGCGCCTTGCCGACGATACGAGCTCGACGGTAAACAAGTGGCATGGGGCATTGGTCTGTCCGGCAAATCTGGGCGGCGTCCAAAGCCAAATTTCCAGAAAGCGTTTTTCGGATCCCAAAAAGAGAGACAATACCCGTTAAAATTGTCCTGATTGGCCCCATTTGTGCCACAATTCCCGTTGAGACTGATTAACGGGAACTGGAACGTCCGCGTAGGTTGCACGCCTCCGGAAGAGAGAAAGTGAATCGCATGAGAATCCTCGCCGTCGATGATGAGCCGTTGGTCCTGCGACTTCTAGACGCCACGCTGAAGAACCTCGGGTATCAGGACATGGACTTCGCGTCTTCGGGCCAGCAAGCGCTTCAGCTCTTGCAGAAAGCCGAGACGCCGTACACAACGATCCTGCTCGACATCCAGATGCCCGGCATGAACGGGATCGACCTCTGTGAGAAGATCCGGACAATCCCGGCCTACCGACACACCCCGATCCTGATGCTCACCGCGATGGCGGAAAAGGAATACGTCGACGCTGCGTTTGCGCACGGTGCCACCGACTATTTGAACAAACCGATCGACGCCACCGAACTGAGCGCACGCTTGCGGGTGGCCCGTCTGCTCCATGCGGATTTGGAACGCAGCACCGGGCAAAACAGCACCGCCGAGAGCGCGGCGCCGGGCACTCAGCCTGCGGGCCCTGCCTTCAATTTCGCCGATCCGGTTCAGGTCGAGCATGTGCCGCGCGTGGTGCCTGCGGTGGCCTTTGAAAACTATTTGCGGCAGCTTGATCGTCTGGGCCTTTTCAAGATTGGCATGATCGGCTTCCAGATCCGCCACGCCGAGAGTCTGTTCGTTTCGAACGATAACGATACCTTCCACGGGATTGTGTCGGACGTCGCGGAGGCAATCTTCGAGAACACGCGCTATGCGCACGCGTTGATCACGTATTGTGGCAGCGGCGCCTTTGTGGCCGTCGTCCCACGCGTGCGATTGTTCGATCGGCAAGACCTTGAAACCGGCATCGGACTCACCTTGCATGAGTTCGAATTCGCCGATCCGCTCGAGCCGAATTTCGATATTCAGGTGTCGGTCGGCACGCAGGTGAATGGCAGTGTTTTTGGCAACAACCCCGCCAAGATGATTGAACAGGCCGTCCGCGCGGCGCAAGGTGGCCCAGATGCTGAGCGTTCGCGAACGAGGGCGTCGCATCTGTGGAACAAGTTCGCGTGAGATATGCAGGGATGGCGGGTGACGTGAAGGGCAGTGCAATGGAGCATCCCGCCATGGCAAGAGCTCTGGCGGGAATTCGAACCGAGTTTGTCGAAGGGCTGGTTCTGCTTTTCAACGAGGTGGAATATCAGAGCTTCGCTCTCGGCAATCCGGCGACGGTCACGTCCGCACTGGAGAGCCTTCAGCGCGTTGCGCACAAGGTGAGCGGTATGGCCGGAAGCGTCGGTTTTGCCGCGTTGGGCAACCACGCTGCGCATCTCGACATGACACTGGTGAGAATGCGCCGGGGCAACACCAACCCAGCGAGTCTCGCCACGCTCGGGCCTCGTCTTGAGACGTTCATGGACCTGATGGAACAGGCGCTAGACGAAGACCTGTGATCCCTTCAGGCTCACCTGGCTGCTCCGATCACGCCTCTACTGGCCGCCCTGAAGACGCGCCCAGATCTCATTCAGTTGCTCGGGCAGACTGATCGGGTCAAATGGCTTGATCAACACCTCGGCCGCCCCAAGTGCGCGCAGCGTCTCGAAATCCGAGTTCGACACGCGTGCCGTCATGAACAAGATCGGCGTGTCCGACAGTGCCTCGATCTCGCGAAGACGTAAAAAGGTCTCTTCGCCATCGAGGCCAGGCATCATCACGTCGAGAATGATCATGTCCGGCGCCGCATTGCTCGCCTGTTCGATCGCTTCGATTCCGGACGCGCATTGCGTCAACTCGAAGCCCCCCAACATTTCGAGTGAGAGACGGACGATCTCCCGGATGTCGGGTTCATCGTCGGCGTGGAGTATGTGGCGCAGTGGTGTCATGGCCACACCATGACCGCCACACCGCAAAAATCAAGTCATATCGGCACTTTGGAGATCAGATGAGCAGCGGGCCGGCTAGTTCAGCCCGCCGCCGCCACAGCGCCCTCCGAGCGGCGTTTGGTCGCCAACAGCGGGAAACGGACGTGGAAACAGGTGCCATTTCCCGGCGCCGTTTCGAACTCGATGGTGCCGCCCAGCTTGTCGACCAGCGTTTTCACGATCGACAGTCCGAGTCCGGAGCCGTGCACATCGCCGCGATCGGATTGCCGCGTCCCGGCGAACCGTTTGAACAGCGTGGATTGAATATCCTGCGGGATGCCCCGGCCATGGTCGCGGACGTGGAGTTCGGCCATCGACCCCGCCTTTGATACCCAGATCTCGACCGAGGCGCCGTCGGGCGAGAATTTCGCGGCGTTGGACATCAGGTTCGACAGGATCTGCGCGATGTAGCCCTCATTGCCTTCGATCCAGACGTTCGGCGTCGAGCCCTGATTTACCAAGGTGATGCCGAGCTGCGCCCCGTAGCCGAGGTTTGAATCGATCGCGAGGTCAACCGCCTCCGACAGGTTCACGGGTTCCATCGGCTCCGTTTCGCTGGCCTGGTCACGGCGTTCGCTGTCGAGGATCTCGCGGATAAGCTCCAGCATTCGGTCGCTGTTGCGCAGGGCGATGCCCACCAGGTCTTTCGCGCCGGTCGACATCGGGCCGAATTTGCCGGCGTCGATCAACCGGAGCGCGCCTTTGATGCTGGTGAGCGGGGTGCGCAATTCATGGGTGATCACCGAGACGAGGTGATTGCGCTCGCGTTCCAACGCTGTGTTCTGGGTAATGTCGCGGAAAATCGTGAGCAGCCGGCGTTCGCCACCGTCCACCGCGAAGGTGTACGATCTGGCCTCGTGAACGCGGTCGTGGTCCGGGCTTTCGAGCACCATCGTGCACTTGCCTTTTTTCTGGACCTTCTCGTACAGGCCTTCGACCGCTTCCGAGGTCCTCATATAATGCGTATCCCACAAGGTTTTGCCGGTCGCTTCCTGCGCCGTCCAGCCGTGTTCGGCCAGGCCAAAGGGATTCATGTACACGATGGCGGAGGTCGCCGGATCGTGGACGATCACGGCGTCGAACATCTTGTCGAAGGCCGTGGTGACCGTCTTTTCGTCCTTCGATGCGCGATATTCGGTGACATCGACTCGCACGCACAGGTTCTTGATGTGTTTGCCTTTGTCGTCGATCAGCGGCACGACGGTCGTCTGGGTCACCGACACGGAACCGTCGGCGCATTTGAGCCGGGTCTCGCCGGTCCAGATCTTCCCGCTTCTGGTGCTTGTGCGGATATCCTGCGAAATCGAAAAATCCTCGACAGGATAGAAATCTTCCAGCACCTGGCCGACGACTTCACTGCGACTGTAGCCGAGCGTTTCGAGAAACTTGTCATTGACGTCAATGACACGGCCATCGGTATCGGTCAGGGTGGTGAGAGAGTTTTCATCGCGTACGCGCTTGTCGAACGCGGTCTCCAGGTCTTTCCCTTTTAGGGCGCGCCGGTAGGCGGCGAGGAAACCGTGGGTCATGACTACGGTTATTGCACCTAACGCGAATGCCGAAAAAACGGCCCCGAGCAATGTGAGAAATTCGTTGTTCGAAACTAGAAACACCGCCCACTCTCCTTTTCTTGCCTCCCCGTACGGGCAGTTTGGGGCGGCTTCACTGATCTGCCGCGCCTCGACCCTGAATTGGGCCGATGCCGCGGTGTTCTAATGATAGGCAATTGAAGGAGAGGTCAGTGAGGAAAAATATTGTTTACTTTGAGGCAACCTTGCCTGCTGGCTGTGCTGACAGCCGGTCATCGTTCCAGAGCGGCAACGTGAAGGTGACCTTCGTTCCATGCCCGAGCTCGCTTTCCACATGGACGGTTCCACCCTGCAGCCGGATCAGTTCCCTCGAAATTGCCAGCCCGAGTCCGGCGCCGCCCTGGTTGCGGGTGGATGAGGTATCTGCCTGAGTGAAACGGTCGAAAATGCTCGGCAGGGCGTCGCGTGGAATGCCGATGCCAGTGTCGGATACCTCGATTTCCGCCATATCGGTGTCGCGGCGGACGCAAAGTGTGATGTGGCCCTTGTCGGTGAACTTCACCGCATTCGCCACCAGGTTTGTCAGGATCTGACGCAAGCGTGTCTCGTCGGATTGAACCACGAGATGTTCGATCTTCGTCACGATTGCCACACCCTTACCTTCAAGTATCGGCTGCATCTGGTCGGCGACCGAAAGGATGACCTTGCCCGCATCGACCGGGGCGGAATCCACGCGCAACGTGTTGGCCTCGATCCGGGCCAGATCGAGCATATCGTTGATCAGCCGCTGGAGCTGTTCCCCGGCGACCTGGATCTTCCCGGCGAACCGCTTCACCGTGGAAACCGCGGCCTCGTAGTTTTGCGCCATATCGGTGTCGCCGGAGGTTTCAACTGTCTGCCGCCAACGGCGCAGTTCCGGCAGCTCGTCGAATTTGACCAGAAAGGCGTTGAACCCGAGCACGATCGTCATCGGCGTTCGCAACTCGTGGCTGATGACGTTGAGAAACTGTGTCTTGGCTTCGTCGGCCCGCCGTGCTTCGCGAAACGCGGAATAGAGCGGCGTGATATTGGCCGCTGTACCGAGGTAGCCCTGGAATGCCCCGTCGGCAGCAAACACCGGCTTGCCGCTTGTGCGGAACCAGGTTTCCGTGTCCGGCTTGATGCTCGATCTGTAGATGATGCCGTTGAACGGCTCGCGCGCGGCGATCACCTGGCGCAGTTCCTCGATCGCCTCGTCGGCGTCGCTCTGGTCGGACAAGGTCAAATGCCCGCGCTTTTGGCCGATAACGGTGGCCACAGCCACGCCGGTCGCTTTTTCGAACCCCGGCGAGAGGTAGGTGAGCAGCCCGTCGGCATCCTGTTCCCAGAACCATTCGGTGCTGATGTCGGCGACATCGGCAAACCGCGCCTCGGCGGCATCGCGCTCGGCCATGGCCGCCCGCAGTTTCATGTTTGTCTGCTGCAACCAACGCTCGTGGAGCATCAATTCGCTGATATCGACCCCGAAACAGACCAGGCCGCCTTCATTCGTGCACTGGCCGAAAAATTTGTGCCAGGCTTCAGTGCCGGTCTGGGTTTCGAATTCGGAAGACTTCTGGCGCAGTTGCCGCAGGAAGTGGTCCTTGCGCTGGCGCGCGTGTTTGGCGGAGACATGCGGCATCTCGATTGCGACCATGGCTTCGACGACATCTTCGAGGCTGTCTCCTTTCGACAGGGCACGCCCTGCACGCAGGAAAGGTTCGAGCGCGCGTTCGTTCACCAGCTCCAGTTTCTCGTCCGGGTCGAACAGCCAGAACCCGGCCGGAACCGCGTCGATCGCATCGCGCAAGCGCCCTTCGGCGATCTCGGCGCGCACGCGGCTTTCCACCTGTTGGGTCACATCGACCCGGATTCCAACGCGCCCCCCGTCCGGTGTCGACATCTCGCGAATTCTGAGCCACCGGCCGTCTTCGAGCTGTTGCTCCAACATACCGTCGGCGGCGCGGTGCGCGGCCAGACGCTTTGCGAGCCACTCTTCCTCTCGCCCGATGGCGTCTTGGTATTGGTTGCGTTCAAGCCCGTATCGCAGGATGTCTTCGAACCGGGCGCCCGCAACGATTGCCGGAGCGCTCGCAGAATACAGGTCGAGGTATTTCTGGTTGCAGACGACCAGCCTGTCTTCACTGTCAAAGAGGACAAACCCGTCGGCCAGAACATCGATCGCGGACTGAAGCAACTCGGACGCTCGAAAAGCCTGCTGGCGTTGATTGAACAGAGCATTCGCCACGGTGAGGGTAACAGCCATCGACAACAGGTAGAGCAGCACTAGGCTGCCGCTGTCCTTTGCCCCGATCCAGCCGCTGCGCGGTTTGAGGCCAATATCCCAACTCCCGCCCGGAATCGCGATCGTCTTGCGCAGAATGTCGTCGGAAAACAAAGCACTCGCGCCACTGATCGATTGCCCGGAACGAGAATCGACGATCGCGATCTCGTAGTCGGACGATGCTTCCCTGAGCCCGACATCCGCGAAGAAATTCTCCCCGGAGAAGACAATCGAGATGAACCCCCAGAAATCGTGCCGGTCGCGCCGGTTCAGGAAAACCGGCTCTCTCAGGATATATCCGTCGGTGCCCTGAATCAGCTTGATCGGACCTTCTAAAACGCTTTGGCCCGTGTCGCGGGCCCGTTCCGCCGCGATGAGCTGTTCAGGCATGTCTCTGAGGCTCCGCCCGACCAAGGGCGCGTTTTCTGCGAACGGGTAGACGAAGGTAATTTCGAGGTTGCGGATCGTGGCGATGTTGATGATTCCCGCATCCTGCAACGAGATTTTCGAGGCGAAATCTTCAAAGGCCTCTTGGTCGATATCTGGCACCAGCGACACGGCGCCTGACAGGCTGCTGCTCATGAGCAGAATCCGCGTGAGCTTGGAGGTGATGGTTTGCGACAGTTCGTTCAGGGCGGTCGTCGCTGTCGCCCGTTCGCGCTCATAGGCACTTGCCCGGTCGTACCGCTCTTTCAATATGAACAGCACGCTGACACCCACGACAATCGCCAGGTTGGTCACGACCCGCAGCGCCAGCCGCGTTTTCTTCAACCGGTTCAGATTGGGCATCCCGCTCGGCCGCTCATACGTGTTCTCCATCTTTCTAGAACAATTTTCACGCGAATGCACGCTAAAGGGAACAAGACATCCTCAGGAGCACGCAAGAGCTGTGGAACCGTGCCGGCGAACATCGTGGCGCGATGCGCACACGGGTGCCTCAACCAAGCGGACGTCGCGGTGTCAAGGCTGGCGCGAAAAACCAGAAGAGTGGGAGACACCTCCAGCACGAGGATAGGCTGAAGGCGCGGGGCCTCGACACATCCTTCATCGCGCGGCCGTCGGCTCGCAGTGTCGTGACAGCAATTACGTGGCGTTAGACAAGATCAGTCTATGCGGTTTTCTGATCGACAGTTAACCTTCTGGTTGTGGGAGCCGGACTTGGTGCAATGGAAAGGAGATCGTTGGTGGGGTATCGGGTGTTCGAAACACTGAGCCTTCGCGCGAGGATCGTCCTGACGATTTGCGGCATCGTCGTCATTTCTTCCCTGATCATGACCGTGGTCTTCGTCTCCAAATCGGAGGAATTGACCGAGGCTATCGCGACAAAGGAGATCGAGACCCAGGCCGAACTCCTGTCTTCGCGGGTGAAAAACTCGCTCAACACCATCGCCACCGAGCTTGCCAGCTTGTCGCATTTGCCCTCCATTCGGGTCGTCGCGGCGGCGAATGCGGGGGCCGGAACCGATGGCGCGCCGATTGTCTTGCCGGCGGCGCAGATCGAACAGATTCAGGGCATTTTCGCCGCTATCATGGAGGATCGGCCTCACTACACGCAGATCCGACTGTTGGCGCTCGGCCACGGGGGGCATGAACTTGTCCGCAACACCCGAACTGCAGGAGGTATTGAGGCCGTTCCAGTTGAAAGGCTTCAGGAAAAAGCGGGAGAGCCGTATTTTCGCGAGGCAGTGTCCTTTTTCGATGTGCCGGAAAAATCAGTTCATGTCACCAGTCACGAGGCGCACTACTCTTATCTGTCGGAGATCACGCTGAACCGCGAAAACGGCGTGGTGAGCGAGCCAAAAACCGCAACCCTCAGGTTCATTGAGCCCATCTATTCGCCCGAGCGGGCGCTTCTGGGTTTCCTGATCATCAATGCCGACTATGGGCAACTGCTTCGGGAGTCATTTCGGGATTTGCCGATCGATCACCGGGTCTTCGTTTTCAATGAAAACCTTGACTACATCGAATATGACAAGGCCTCTGCTGTCGCCCGTTTCGCTTTTCACCAAAATGTCCTGGGCGCCGTGCCAGACCTTCTGAAAGAAGCCACCACAAACATCCAGTCGCGCTATCTCGTGAACGATACCGACCTCGCGGTGCAGGTCCGCTTTGACGTGAACGATGACCCGTCGCGGTACTTCGGCGTTCTCGTGCAGGCGGACAGATCGAGGCTCCTGGCGGGGGTGGCCGATCTCAACTCCTTTGGGTTCCTGGTGTCGTTGTTTCTGGTGGCGGGCGCAGTGTTGGCGGCCTGGGCTTTCGCGGACAGGTTGACGAAACCGCTCTTCGCACTGACGGAATCTGTTGTTACGGCGCGGCAAAGCCACGAGAGCCTCGATTTGACGACCACCAGATCCGACGAGCTGGGGATGCTGGCGCGTGAATTTCAGGGGCTCTACGCGCAACTGGCCGACAGCGAGCTCAGGTCACGTTTGATCCTGAGCGGCGTGGGCGATGGGATTATCGCGATCCGGACCGACGGCACGATCATTAGCGTCAACCCGGCCCTTGAACGAACATTCGGCTACGACATTGGCGAACTCGTCGGCGAAAATGTCTCGGTCCTTATGCCCGGCTCAATTGCCGAAAAACATGACGACTATTTGCAACGGTATCGAGACACTCAGACACGCAAGATCGAATGGGAAAAGCGCCAGGAAATTGGCAGGCGGAAGTCTGGTGATACATTTCCGATCGAATTGACCGTGACCGAAGCCACACTGGGCGACGAGGCTCTGTATATCGGTATCCTGCGGGACATTTCCGAACGCCGCGCGGTGGAAAAGGCCAAGTCGGAGTTCCTGGCAGTGATCAGCCATGAGCTGCGCACGCCGCTCTCGTCGGTCATGGGAGCGATCCGGTTACTCGAAAAGTCGGTTCCCCAAGAGCCGGAGAGCCAGATCAATGCACTCATCCGGCTTGCCGACCGGAACAGCAAGCGGCTGTTGGAGCTGGTTGAGGACATCCTTGATTTCGAAAGTTACTCGTCAGGGGTGCTGCGCCTGAAAATGGATGAGTTGACGGTAAAGGACCTGCTGGCCGACGCTGCGGACATGGTGGCGATCAAGGCCAAACGGGTCGGCGTCAGCGTGACCATAGACTGCCCGACGAAACCTGTTCTGATCACCGGTGATGAAAAAAAGCTGCTGCAGGCGCTCACCAACTTGCTGAACAACGCCATCAAGTTTTCGCCCAGCGGGCAAGAGGTTCGTCTCGGTGCCCGGACCAACGAGAGTGGCGAAGGCGTGATCATCTGGGTGGAAGACAAAGGGATTGGCATTCCGGAAAGCGAATTGGAACGCATTTTCGATAGTTTCGCCCAGGTCGACTCATCCGACTCCCGCGGGGCCGAGGGAGTCGGGTTGGGCCTGTCCATCGCGCAAAAGATCGTCAGGCTTCACGAAGGCACGATTTCGGTGACCTCTGCGATCGGCGAGGGCACGAGATTCACGATTGAATTGCCGCTGCGCCGGCTTCCCGAGGCGGCGCAGGTGGCGTGAGCGGTCGAATGACCCAAATGCAATCACGTCGGCTTCAGATCGAGGAACACAAGGCGAGAGATTTCGCCGCCGGACCCGGAGCCCTTCGGGTCGGGCTCCAATCCCATGTAGAGGAAACATCCCGTGGCAGGTCACGCTGAATGAAACTCCGCGACGAGCCAAACCGGACGGCTTTGGCGCGCCGCGCCACCTCACCTCAGGTCGGAGCATGGTCTGGCGGAGTGTATTGCGATCCTACCCAGGGGTCGCGATAGGGGGTCCTCGACCTCACCCGGTGCGCGCGAGCGGCGCGCAGGTTTCGAGGCTCCGGGAGATCCGGATCAGAAGTCCGCGAGACCCGGTTTCGAGCTTTCCCCCCGGCAGCCCGGCGATCCGCGCCGGGATTGATGTCGCCGCCCTCAGCCCCTGCTCGAGCGGCAGCCCCACGTCTTCGACCAGAACCTTCAACGCGCGGGTCAGATCGAGGTCCGCGCCCGCGAGGGTGCCGTCGGCCAGCGTGAGGCGCCCGCCGGCGCGGGTGATCGTGCGCCCGTTCAGCTCGAAGCTTTCGATCGCGGTGCCCGCGGGCGCCATCGCGTCGGTGACGAGATAGATCTCGCCGGGTGCGCGCTTCGCCGCGAAGGCCGCGCGCATCGCGGCGGGGTGCACATGGATCGCGTCGGCGATCAGCCCCGCCGACAGGCTGGGGCTGTCGAGCGCCGCGCCGACCACGCCGGGCTCGCGGTTGCCCAGTTGGCGCATCGCGTTGAACAGGTGGGTCACGCAGCGCACGCCGGCGCGTTGGTAGGCGAGGCAGGTGTCATAATCCGCGTCGGTATGGCCGAGCGAGAGCAGCACGCCGGCGCGCGCCAGCGTCTCGGCCTGGGCGAGGGTGACGTTCTCGGGCGCGATCGTCACCATCAGGGTCGGGATCCGCCCGGCCGCGTCGAGCAGCCGCGCGAGATCGTCTTCATTCATCGGCCGGATCATGGCCGGATCATGCGCGCCCTTGCGGGCCAGCGACAGGTGCGGGCCTTCGAGGTGCAGCCCGGCGATCCCGGCCACGCCTTCCGCCAGCGCCTGTGCGACCGCGTCAATCGCGGCGCGGGTCTGGGCCGGAGTGTCGGTGATCAGGGTGGGCAGGATCGCCGCCGTGCCGAGCCGGCGATGTGCCGCCGCCATCCGCTCAAGCGTGGCCAACGAGGGGGCATCGTTGAACATCACCCCGTCGCCGCCGTTCACCTGCAGGTCGACGTAGCCGGGCGAGAGGATATCGCCGTCAAGGTCGATCTCGCGCCCGCCAGGCGGCACGCGCTCTTCGAGGTCGAACGCGACCACCACGCCATCTTCGAGGCGCAGCGCGTGGCCATGGCGCAGCCGGTCGCCATCGAAGATCGGACCGCCGCGAAGGGTGAGCACATCCTGTGTCATAGCGTTTGCGTGACCTTCTTGAGATGGCGCGGCGCGTCGGGGTTGATCCCGCGCCGGGCCGCGACCTGGTCGACCATGGCGTAGAACGAGACGATCAGCGGGATCGCGTCGGTCAGCCAATGCCCGGTGCGCACATGCGCCAGCCGCTCCGCCCGCCGGGCCTTGTCGGAGGTGACGAACACCCGCGCGCCCTTGTCCGCCAGCTGGTCGGCCACCTCGACCAGTGCCGCCTCGGCCTTGTCGGCGGCCGCGAAGCCGATTACCGGAAAGCCGGCACCGACGATCGACACCGGCCCGTGCAGCACCTCGGCTGAAGAATAGCTCTCGGCGTGGATCCGGCAGGTTTCCTTGAACTTCAGCGCCGCCTCGTTGGAGATCGCCCAGGTCGGACCACGGCCGAGCGTGAACAGCGAGTCGCCCGTGATCGCCTCGACCAGGGGCGACCAGTCGCACTGGGTGGCGCGCTCCAGCTGCTCGGGCAGGGCGTGGATCGCCGCCAGCAAGTCCGCGTCGCCTTTCCATTCCGCCATCAGCCAGAGCCCGGCAACCAGCGAGGTGACGAAGGTCTTGGTGGCCGCCACGCTCATTTCCGGCCCGGCATGGAGGCAAAGGGTGGCGGAGGCGGCCTCGGCCAGCGGCGAGGCGGTATCGTTGGTGATCGCCACGGCGTAGGCACCGCTGGCGCGCGCGCTGCGGGTGAGCGCGACGATGTCGGGGCTCTTGCCCGATTGCGACACCGCGAGGCACAGGCTGCCCTCGGCGTGCAGTTGAGTGCCGTAGATCGAGGCGACGGAGGGGCCGACCGAGGCCATCGGCAGGCCCAGCAGGAGCTCGCTGGCGTATTTGAGGTAGGTGCAGGCGTGGTCGGACGAGCCGCGCGCGACGGACATCAGAAAGCGCGGATCGCGCCGGGCGATTTCGCGCGCGATCTCACGGGTTTTGGCCTGGCCCTCGTGCAGCAGGCGGTCGACCGCGACGGGGATCTCTTCGATCTCTCGCCGCATCTGGGTGGTGTGGTCCGTCATCGGTGTGGTCCTATGGCTGCGACAGGCGAAGTTCGGCGACGAAATCATAGGCGTCGCCGCGGTAGGTCGATTGGGTGAATTCCACCGCCTGTCCGGTGTCGAGATACGAGGTCCGCTCGATGCTGAGGGCGGCGGCGCCGGGCGGCACATCGAGCAGGGCGGCGTCTTCGGCCCCGAGGTTGAGCGCGGTGAAGCGTTGGATCGCGCGCACCGGGCGGTGGCCGTCGCGCGCGAGCACTTCGTAGAGCGAGGTTTCGACCTCGAGCGGGTTGGGCAGGATGCTGAGCGGCAGCGCCGCCCGCTCCAATGCCAGCGGCCGGCCATCCGCCGCGCGCAGCCGGTAGATCCGCGCGACCGAGGCGCCGGGTTCGAGGCCCAACACCTCGACCTCCCGCGGCGAGGCCAGTGCCACGCCACGCTCGAGCCAGACCGAGGTGGTTTCCATCCCGCGCTGTGCCATGTCTTCGGTGAAGGAGGTGAGGTGCAGAAGCGATTGCTCGACCTTGGCGGCGGTCTCGCGCACGAAAGACCCCGAGCCCTGCCGCTGGTGGATCACCCCTTTGTCGACCAGCGCCTGCATCGCCTTGCGCACGGTGACCCGGCTGAGCCCGGTGATCTCGGCAATCTCGCGCTCCGGCGGCAGCGAGGCATTCGGCGCGAGCACGCCCAGCTTGATCGCCTCCTGCAACCGGCGGCGCAACTGGGCGTAGCGCGGCCCGGCGTCGGGCCGCAGCCAGCCCTGGGGGTGAAGGAACTCGGAGATCGTCATGGCGCGGTCTCGGCGGCGAAGGCCCGCGCCAGCGCCACCGCGCCCTCGATCGGCGCCGCGTCGGGCGCGATCAGCGCGCGTTCAAGCGGCGCGGGCAGGTAGGGACGGTAGGAGGGGCCAAGCCCGCCGGTCAGGCAGAACGCCATGCCGGGCTGCCATCCCATCTGCGCGGTGACGCGGGCGATATGATCGCCCCCCGCCCGCAGGATGCGCAGGGCCACCGCGTCGTCCTCGACGGCGGCGGCGGTGACCAGCACGGCGAGCGCGCCGATCTGTCCCGGTGCGGCCGTCGCGGCTTCGGCGACGATGCCGCCGGGCGAGCCGAACCGCGCCAGCAGCGCCTCGGTCAGCCCGGTTGGTTCGATCAGCCTGTCGACTGCTTCCAGCGTTGCCGACAGGGCGGCGCGCGCGACCCAGAAGGCCGAGCCCTCGTCGCCCAGCCGCGAACCCCAGCTGCCGGCGAGCCGCACCTGGCCGCCGGCCTGGAGTGCAAAGAACGAGCCGGTGCCGAAATGCCCGATCGCCCCGTCGCGCGCCCCGAGCGCACCGCGCAGGGCCGAGGGCCGGTCGTCTTCAACTCTGGCCCGGCGCAGTGGCAGGGCGGCGGCCACCCGCGCGGCCATCGCGGCATCGACCACCCCTGCAAGGCCGACAAAGGCGGGCAGATCGCGCAGTGCGGCGGCGTCAGTGCCGGCCGCGTTGGCCAAGGCTCCAAGCCCGGCCTCGATCTCGGCAATCGCGGCGTCGAAGTCGGAGGTGACGTTGGCCGGGCCCACCTCGACCGCGTGCCGCCCATCCGGGCCGTCCAGCACCAGCCGGCAGCGGGTTCCGCCGCCGTCGACGGCGATCACAGAAGAGGCGAGTCCTGCGCACATATCAATACCTTTAAGATACAAATTCGAAAAAAGAAAGACCTTTTAAATATCAATCTGGCGCTGAACCGGACAAAATCAGATGGAAATCGGCGGCGGAAACAGGCGTCTAACAAGAATGTAGACAAATGGTATTTAATAGGTATTCTATGGAGGATGGGGAGATTCGGATGCTGCCGCCAAACACGGAAAACCTGCACGATTTGGCTGCCGGCCTTGAGCTTCGCCCGCTCGATCAGGTCGCGCGGATCCTCGCTGAAGGGCAGGCCGAGGCGGCAAGGGCGGTTCTGCCCGTGATCCCGGCGATCTGCGCTGGCGCGCATGCGATGGCGCGCGGTCTGCTGGGGGGTGGGCGGCTTTACTACGTGGCGGCCGGCTCGTCGGGGCTGATGGCCGCTGCGGATGCGCTGGAGCTGGGCGGCACCTTTGGGGTCGCGCCGGACCGGGTGCGCATCCTGATGGCCGGCGGCCTGCCCACCACGGCGGCCATGCCCGGCGACACCGAAGACGACATTTCCGGCCTCGAGGAGGCGCTTGACGGGCTCGGGCCGCAGGACGTGATGATTGCCGTCGCGGCCAGCGGCACCACGCCTTACACCGTGGCGGCCGCGCGGATCGCCCGGGCGCGCGGCGCGACCGTAGTGGGGCTTGCCAACAATCCCGGAGCGGTGCTGCTGGAGCTTGCCGACGTTGCGGTGCTGCTCGAAACCCCGCCCGAGGTGATTTCCGGCTCCACCCGGATGGGCGCCGCCACGGCGCAGAAAATCGCGCTCAACACGCTGTCGACGCTGATGGCGGTCGAGCTTGGCCATGTCTACGACGGGATGATGGTGAACCTCGTGGCCGACAACGAAAAGCTGCGCGGCCGCGCGCTCGCGATCGTGCGGCGGATTTCGCAGGCCGATGAGCGTGCTGCCACCGAGGCGCTTGCCGCCGCCGGGGGCGACGTGAAAGCGGCCGTGCTGCTGGCGGCTGGCGCGCGCTCGCTGTCAGCGGTCAAAGAAAACCTTGATGACACCAAGGGGCACTTGCGCGGATCGCTTGAGCGATTGCGCGCCAAATAACAGAAAAGCATTGCAAAACAGGAGGATCCAAATGCAACGCAAACTGACAACACTGCTTTTGTCGAGCGTCGTCTTCACGGCGGCGTCGGGCGCTTTTGCCGAAGACGTGACCCTGACGATCGAAAGCTGGCGCAACGACGACCTGCAACTCTGGCAGTCCGAGATCATTCCGGCCTTCGAAGCCGCCAACCCGGGCATCAAGGTGAAGTTCACCCCCTCGGCGCCGGCGGAATACAACGCCGTGCTGAACTCGAAGCTCGACGCCGGCTCGGCGGGCGACCTGATCACCTGCCGCCCGTTTGACGCCTCGCTGGCGCTTTACGAGGCCGGCAAATTGACGGACCTCTCCGACCTGCCGTCGATGGCGAACTTCTCCGACGTCGCCAAGTCGGCCTGGACCACCGATGACGGCGCGGCCACTTTCTGCGTACCGATGGCCTCGGTGATCCATGGCTTCATCTACAACAAGGACGCCTTCGCCGAGCTTGGCCTCGACGTGCCGGTGACCGAAGACGAGTTCTTCGCCGCGCTCGACAAGATTAAGGAAGACGGCACCTATATCCCGATGGCGATGGGCACCAACGACCAGTGGGAAGCCGCGACGATGGGCTACCAGAACATCGGCCCGAACTACTGGAAGGGCGAGGAAGGCCGTCTCGCGCTGATCGCCGGTGAGCAGAAGCTGACCGACGCGCAGTGGACCGCCCCCTATGCCACGCTCGGGCGCTGGGCCGACTACCTCGGCAAGGGCTACGAGGCGCAGACCTACCCCGACAGCCAGAACCTGTTCACCCTCGGGCGCGCCGCGATCTATCCGGCCGGCTCGTGGGAAATCTCCGGGTTCAACACGCTGGTCGATTTCGAAATGGGGGCGTTCAAGCCGCCGGTGCAGGCTGCGGGCGATACCTGCTACATCTCCGACCACACCGACATCGCCGTCGGCCTGAACGCGGCCTCACCGAATGCCGAAGCGGCGCGTACCTTCCTCGACTGGGTTGGCTCGACCGACTTCGCATCGCTCTACGCCAACGCGTTGCCGGGCTTCTTTGCGCTGAACGCGACCCCGGTCGAGCTGAGCGACCCGCTGGCGCAGGAATTCGTGAGCTGGCGTGACCAGTGCGAATCGACGATCCGCAGCACCTACCAGATCCTCTCGCGCGGCACGCCGACGCTGGAGAACGAAACCTGGAACGCCTCGGTTCAGGCGATCAAGGGTGCCGCGACGCCTGAAGAGCTGGGCCAGAAGCTGCAGGACGGTCTCGCCAGCTGGTATGCGCCGCAGCAATAAGCGCGCGCGACACGCTTCAAAATCCCGGGCGGTGCGCCGCCCGGGAAACCCGAACGGAAGGTTGCCCCATGTCCCGCATCCGATGGCATATCGTCGTTTTCCTCGCCCCGGCCGTGCTGGTCTATTCGGCGGTGATGGTGTTTCCGCTGTTCAACACGCTGCGCCTCGCGCTTTATGACGAGGTCGGGCAAGTGCGGGTGTTTGTCGGGCTTGCGAACTTCCGCACCCTGTTCGGCAATCCGCTCTGGTCGGACGCGTTTTGGAATGCGCTCGGCAACAACTTCAAATTCTTCTTCATCCATATGCTGGTGCAGAACCCGATCGGCGTTCTGCTCGCCGCGATCCTGTCGCACCCGCGGCTGCGCTTCGCCGCGCTGTACCGGTCGGCGATTTTCGTGCCGACGATCCTGAGCTTCGTGATCGTCGGTTTCGCCTGGAAGCTGATCCTGTCGCCGATCTGGGGGATTGCGCCGAACATGCTCGATGCGATCGGGCTTGGCGGTCTGTTCGCGCCCTGGCTCGGCCAGGAGAATACGGCGCTGATCACGCTGGCCCTCGTCTCGGTCTGGCAGTTCGTCGGCATCCCGATGATGCTGATCTACGCCGCGCTTCTGTCGATCCCCGAAGAGATCCTGGAAGCGGGCGAGATCGACGGGATTTCCGGCGCCTCGGCGTTCTGGAAGATCAAGCTGCCGCTGATCCTGCCGTCGATCGGGATCATCTCGATCCTCACCTTCGTCGGCAACTTCAACGCCTTCGACCTGATCTACGCGGCCCAGGGCGCGCTGGCGGGTCCGGATTTTTCCACCGACATCCTCGGCACCTTCATGTATCGCACCTTCTTCGGCTTCCAGCTTCAGCTCGGCGATCCGCACATGGGCTCGGCGATCGCCACCGGCATGTTCGCGATCATCCTGCTCGGCGTCAGCCTCTATCTCTTCGGCATCCAGACCCGGATGCGCCGTTATCAGCTCTGAGGACGCGCCATGAACCAAGCCCGCCGCAATCCGCTGAACATGGCCGCCGCCCACGCGATCCTGCTCACCTATACGCTGATCGCGCTGTTTCCGGTCTTCGTGATCGTGATCAACAGCTTCAAGACCCGCAAAATGATCTTTCGCGAGCCGCTGGCGCTGCCCAATGCCGACAGCTTCTCGCTGATCGGCTACCAGACGGTGATGAAGCAGGGGGATTTCTTCCTCTACTTCCAGAACTCCTTGATCGTCACCGTCGGGTCGCTGTTCTTCATCCTGCTGTTCGGGGCGATGGCGGCCTTCGCGCTGTCGGAATACCGCTTTCGCGGCAATACCCTGATGGGGCTCTACCTTGCGCTCGGGATCATGATCCCGATCCGCATCGGCACCGTTGCAATCCTCGAGATGATGGTGGCCACCGGGCTGGTCAACACGCTCTGGGCGCTGATCCTCGTCTACACCGCGTCCGGCCTGCCGCTGGCCGTGTTCATCCTGTCGGAGTTCATGCGCCAGGTGTCGGACGATCTGAAAAACGCCGGCCGGATCGACGGGCTTTCGGAATACACCATCTTCCTGCGCCTCGTGCTGCCGCTGGTGCGGCCCGCGATGGCCACCGTGGCGGTGTTCAACATGATCCCGATCTGGAACGATCTGTGGTTCCCGCTGATCCTCGCGCCGTCGGAAGAAACCAAGACTCTCACGCTCGGCAGCCAGGTGTTCATCGGCCAGTTTGTCACCGATTGGAACGCCGTCCTCTCGGCGCTGTCGATGGCGATCCTGCCGGTGATGATCCTCTACGTCATCTTCTCGCGGCAGTTGATCCGCGGCATTACTTCTGGAGCTGTGAAATGACCCGTGTCCTGATTGCTGGCCTTGGCAACATGGGGCGCAGCCACGCGCTCGCCCATCACCACCACCCGGACGCCGAGATCGTCGGCCTCGTCAACCGCTCCGAGGTGGCGCTGGCCCCCGAGTTGGCCGGTTACCCGCGCTTTGCCACTTTCGAGGAGGGGCTGGCGTTGCGGCCCGATCTCGTGGTGGTTGCCACCTACACCGACAGCCATGCCGATTTTGCTTGCCAGGCGATGGAGGCGGGCGCGCATGTGTTCGTTGAAAAACCGCTGGCGATGAACGTTGCCGATGCCGAGCGGGTGGTGGCCACGGCCAGGAAGACCGGGCGCAAGCTCGTGGTCGGCTACATTCTGCGCCACCATCCGTCGTGGATGCGGCTGATCAAGGAGGCGCGCGCGCTGGGCGGGCCTTACGTGTTTCGCCTCAACCTCAACCAGCAATCCACCGGCGCGGAATGGGAGACCCACAAGGCGCTGATGAAAACCACCAGCCCGATCGTCGATTGCGGCGTGCACTACGTCGACGTGATGTGTCAGGTGACCGACGCGCAGCCGGTGCGGGTGCATGGCATGGGGCTTCGGCTCACCGACGAGATTGCGCCCGACATGTACAATTACGGCCAGTTCCAGGTGGTGTTCGACGATGGCTCGGTCGGCTGGTACGAGGCGGGCTGGGGGCCGATGATGTCGGAAACCGCCTTTTTCGTGAAGGATATCGTCAGCCCCAAGGGCGCGGTGTCGATCACCGACGGCAACAAGGGGGCCTCGGCCGATATCGAGGGCCACACCCGGGTGGGCGGCTTGCGCATCCATCGCGTGGGGCAGGGCGACGAAGATGTGGCGATGCCCGACGAGCCGGGGCACGACGCGCTCTGTGCCGCCGAGCAGGCCTATATCCTGCGCGCGATTGCTGAAGACATCGACCTGACCCGTCACATGAGCGATGCCGTCCAGTCGCTTCGCATCTGCCTTGCCGCCGACGAGAGCATCCGCTCCGGGCGCCCGATCTCGCTCCAGGAGGAAACCCGATGACCGCCCTTTCGCTGACCAAAGTGAACAAGTCGTTCGGATCGGTCCATGTCCTCAAGGATATCGACCTCGAGGTGCAGGAGGGCGAATTCGTCGTCTTCGTCGGCCCGTCCGGCTGCGGCAAGTCAACCCTGCTGCGGGTGATCGCGGGGCTCGAAGATGCGAGCTCCGGCGAGATCTACATCGCCGGCGAACACGTCAACCTCACGCCGCCGGCCAAGCGCGGTATCGCCATGGTGTTCCAGTCCTACGCGCTCTACCCGCATCTCACCGTGCGCGGCAACATGGCGCTGGCGCTGAAGCAGGAACGCCAGCCCAAGCAGGTGATCGAGGCGCGGATCACCGAGGCGAGCCGGATGCTCGACCTCGATCTCTACCTCGACCGCCGCCCGTCCGAGCTGTCCGGCGGCCAGCGCCAGCGGGTGGCGATCGGCCGGGCGATCGTGCGCCAGCCCAAGCTGTTTCTGTTCGACGAGCCGCTGTCGAACCTCGATGCCGCGCTGCGGATGAACACGAGAATCGAGCTTTCCAACCTGCACCGCCAGCTTAATGCGACGATCATCTACGTCACCCACGACCAGACCGAGGCGATGACCCTGGCCGACAAGATCGTGGTGCTGCGCGATGGGCAGGTCGAGCAGGTGGGCAGCCCGATGGAGCTCTATAACAACCCGGCAAACCAGTTCGTCGCCGGGTTCCTCGGCTCGCCGGCGATGAACTTCTTGCCGGCCGCGCTGCTGCGCGACGGCGACACCCGGACGATCGGCGTGCGCCCCGAAGATCTGGTGCTGGACGACGCCGGGCCGCTGCAAGCCGAGGTCACCCATGTCGAGCATCTCGGCGGCGACACCAACGTGGTGCTGCGTTCGCCCGAGGGCGCGCCGATCACCCTGCGCCTGTTCGGCCAGCACGAAATCGGCTTCGGTCAGACGTTGAAGCTCGGGTTTCCGTCGCAGAAGGTGTTCTACTTCGATCCCGCCGGGCACCGCGTGGCCGCCTAGCCGCCACGGCGCGACGCGCTTATTGGGCGCTGCGGACGTAGGTCACGCCGTCGGGTGCCGGTAAATCGCGCACCACCGACGAGGCCAGCACGTCGCCATAGACCGCGCGCACCTCGGCGGCCACGCGCTGGCGGAAATCGGCGAAGGGCTTGAGGCTCAGCAGGTGGCGCGGCATCGCCAGCACGATATCGCGCGCATGCAGGCCGAGATCGAAAAACTTGATCCGGTTTCGCACCGGGTCGGGCAAGTTCGGCAGCAGCGAGACCGGTACGTGGCAGGTGGCAAGGCCGGCGGCGACGATGTCGATCGCCGGGTGATGCGCGACACAGGCGAAATAGGGCAGGGCTCCGGGCAGGGTGCGGCGATACCAGTCGCGCGAGCGCGGCTCCCAGCTTACCGCCGAGGTGATCGACACGTAGCGCGACAGGGCCGGGTGGCTATCCGTGCCCGGTCGAGGCTCGCTGATCGCGTGGGCGATGATCTCGTCGGGCACCTCGGCCGGCACCGCCCAGATGATCCCGTCGCGGCACAGCGGTTCGACATCGAGCTGGCCGGGGTTGTCCGCGACACTCGACGCGGCGACAATGGCGCAATTGATGCGCCGCAGGTTGATCAGCTCCGCCACGTCGTCGGAATTGGCCGCCCAGGTGAATTCGAACCGCGAGAACGCCTCGGTCTCGACGGCGGTGCGCGCCACCATTTCGACGAACCGGCCCCGCAGCGACGGGGTCGTGCCGAATTGCATCACCAGTTGAAGCTCGCCGAAGGTGGCGCCATGCACCTGGATCGCCTGCTGCATGTCGTCCAGCACCTGCCCGGCGGTCCTGAACCAGTGCTCGCCGGCCGCGGTGAGGGTGGGCTTTGGGCCGCGGTCGCGGATGATGAGCCGGGTGCCGAGCGACTCTTCGAGCTTGGCGAGTTGTTGCGAAAGAGTGGGCTGGGCGATCCCCAACAGCTTCGCTGCCGCGCCCATCGACCCGGCCACGACGATCCCGTGCAGGATTTCGAGTTGCTTCAAAGTGATCGGCACAAGCGGCCTCCAGAAAACATACATACTGCAAAAGTCGGTTTCGGTCAAAAGTAGTTATTCATATATCACTATGTTTGGATTGAGTCCTCGGCGGTTCAGACGGGCAGGCCGTGGTCGGAAATGATCGACCAGACCTCGGCGTTGATCGCCTGCATGTCGGCCAGCGCGGCGTCGAGTTCGGCCAGGCTGGCGCGGTCGAGCACGGTTTCGTCGCCGATCCGCAGCGAGTGCTTGCGGTCGGCGATCCGCATCTGGATCGAACGCACCGGGCCACCGTCGGCGTCGAAGGCGTAGATGCAATGGTTCATCCGGTTGCGCAGCGACGACAGCCCTTTGAACCGATGGGCGACGGCGCGGATCCTGTCCTGCGCCGCGCGGGGCAGGGGGCAGCCGCGCCGCTTCGACAGCCGTTCGACCAGGTCGATCCGCGCGCGGCTGGTGTTGAGCGACAAATGCAGGATGGTGGCCGTTTCGGTATCGGTTGGCACCAGGCCGGCGAGCAGGTGGATCAACAGGCTCTCGGTGTTGGTCCAGGCGTAGTTGATCTGGCCGATGCGCATCAGAAACTGGTCGAATTCCGGCGGTGGGGCGACGCTTGCCGCCCGGGCGCCGGGGCCAGACCCCGCCTGCCGGCCGGCGGACGCGGCAACCCGATCCGACGGCGACGGCGGGCGCGGAGTTGGGCCGCGCTCAGGCATTTTCGTTGTGCTGGAAAAACCACACGGCCGCCTCTGTGCGGTTCGTCACACCGAGCTTGGCAATCACCCGGTGCATGTGCAGCTTGACCGTGTGCTCCGACAGATCGAGCGCGTGGGCGATCGCCTTGTTGGGCGCGCCGCCGGCGGCCATCTTGAGCACTTCGGTCTCGCGGGGCGTGAGTGCGTCGATCAGCGCGCCACCGCCGGCGGCGGGATTCTTTACCCCCGATCGTGCCGCCTTGGTCTCCAGCTCTGGTGTGGGGGCGCTGGTGGCGAGGCCGAACAGGCGCGGCGGAACGTAGTGCCCACCGGACCCGATCAGGCGCAACAGGCTCACCCAGGTCGCGAGCTTCAGGTTCATCGGCAACAGGCTGATCTGTCGGCTCACCAGCCGCGCACGGCGGTTTGCCAGCAGCTCGCAGGCGAACGCCTCGTTCTCAAAGGCGATGACCTGGGTCAGGTCGCCAAAGCGCTCGGGCTCGCGGTCGGCCAGGTTGAGCATCGCCGTCGCGTTGCGCTCATCGGCCACCAAGGCGCACAGATTGGCGAGCATGCCGGCTTCATCGCGGTCCTGCATCACCAGGTGCAGCGTCGCCATGTCCGGCATCCTGATCGCGCGGATGCGCTCCAGCTCCGCCTCGACCGTGCGCAGAACGACTTCGGAAAACAGATCGCCTGAGCCGACAAAGCAGATTACGCGGGTGCGCGGCGGATGCAGCAGATCTCTCTCGTCGCGGTTCACCTCGGGAACCGGTTTTCGGTCGGAATACATTGCTCACCCCCCAGTGAAAACACTCACTCCGCACCTCCCCGCGAGCACCGCGCAGAGAAACAGCAAAGACAAAAAATATTCGCCACACGTGCCGTCTCTCTTCCGGATCGAGAAAGACGCGAAGCGACTCGCCAAATAATCAAATGCTCAATTAGTGTAGCACAAATACCAAGTAGATTAATCAATCGTCCGGATTGCGTTTTGCCCTCCCTCACCGGACGGAGTAGTTGCAACGATGGATGGTCGCCACCGTTGTGCCCGGGCCAGGCGCCGCGCAACCGCAGAAAAAACCAACCCTCTGCCGGCAGATCGCACTGGTGGGCAGGTCTTTTCCGCGCGCTGCGGTGCAGCGGAGGGCACGATACACCTTTCGGTGCAAACTGCCGCGAAGCGCAGAAAAATGCCCTTAAAAAACAGTTGCTAATGGTGGTTTTGTCACGGTGTAGTCCGTTTTTCCGGCTGTTTTGGCAGGCCGGGCGGGCGCAGGTTTCAAGGGCCGGAGCGCAAGCCGAGGCAGCCTTCGAAACCCGATCTGCGGCCGACTTTCCGGCCCACCGTCCGCTCGTGCGGGCGAACCGGAGAGCGCGCCCCCGAGGAAGGCTGAGAAGGCGGGGGAGACCCCACCACACCAACCCGGTCCGGCTGTGCCCGTTTGTAAACAGAATGACGGCGTCGGACCCCAGAACCTACAGGAGTCCAACATCATGGGACGTCGCAACAACCACTACCATCCCGGCCCGTCCAACGACCAGAGCCAGGATCAGCTCCAGGCCGAACTCCAGGCGCAGCTTCAGGGTCAGCTTCAGGGCCAGGGCCAAGGTCAGCTCCAGGGCCAGGGCCAGTATTCGGTGTCGGAGAACTACAACGGCAACGGCAACGGCAACCTGAACGGTAACGGCAACGGCAACCTGAACGGCAACGCCAACGGCAACGCCAATGGCAACCTGAACGGCAACCTCAACGCCAACGGCAACCTGAACGGCAATGCCAACCTGAACGCCAACGAGAGCACCAACACCAACACCAACACCACCGAGACCACCACCACGGTCGATGTGACGGTGGATCTGTCGATGGAAGGCTACATGCCGAACGATGACGATATGATCGACCTCGACAACGCCACCACCGGCGACGTGTTCTTCGCCAAGGGCGACATCAGCTACGATCCGGGCAACGAGCTCAACCTCGACGATATCCTCGACGGGGCGCTGACCGGCGCGGGCAACGATTCCGGCATGGCGCTTGGCCAGTCCAACAACCTCTATGACGCCGACACGCTGAGCGGCGCGAGCGTTTCCAACACCGGCCCGTTCACGGCGACCGGCACGGTGTCGGGCGGCGGCGCCGAGACCGGTGACGGGATCGGGGCGTCTTCGGGCGGCGCGGCGGCCGACAGCGGCTGGGACCATCATGGCCGGGGCCACCACGGCGATGACGATGCGGGCATTGCCGGCGACGTCGGCAGCTGGGGGTCGGGCAATGGCGATGACGGCTACGTCGCCGGGTCCGCCGCGGCCGACGCGGGCGCTGCGATGGACGTGACCGCGTTCAACCAGTCGATCGTGATGGGCGCCAACGTGCTTGGCAACAGCATCGACACCACGGTGGTTGGCGGCAACATGACCTCGACCTACACGATCGGTGACGACGACGCATAAGGCCACCCCACCTGGCCTTACACGGTGCGCTCCCGGCTAGCCCCTCTTTGTCGGGCGCGCACCTTCCTCACCTGCGCGCACCCCACCCGCGCGCCGTTTTGAGGGTTCGTTTTGGGTGGGATCGCATTTCCAGCCGGGCCCGCCGGTCCTGACGCCGACGGGCCGGATCATCCCGGGGGGACGTCACATGCTGGACCGCCAATCAGAAATTATCGCCCACTTCATCGGGCAGCTCGACCAGGCGACCGAAAAGCTCACGCTGCGGATGCAATACGATGAGATCCGCGCCGCGCGGGCGTCTGAGCCGGAGCTGAACACGCTTCTCCATGTCGAGGTGAACGTGTCGTCGGAGATGGGGCTCACCGATTTCCACCCCGGTGTCAGGCTGGCGCTGCCGCCCTACGAGATGCCGCCGCTCGGGCCGCCCTCGGTCGGGGTGACCGCGATCATGCCGCTGATGCCGCATCTTGGGGCCAGCTTCCTCTACGACATCAATCTCGATCTGTTTGGCGGGCTCTGGCGCGCCGACACGATCCACGTCACGCCGCTGTTCGAACTCGACCCACCGGGCAGCTTTGTGACGGTGGCGATCCAGAAGAACTGGCTGCAGGACGACGATATCCTGCTGATGCGGGCGCTTGATCTGTCCGACGCGCAGATGGCGGCGCGCTCCGACGCGGCGATCGACGCCCGGTTCGAGGCTCTGGTGGGCCTCGCCGAGCAACTCGATCCGCTCGGCACGCGCCTGACCGACGATGGCGCGTTCGTCACCCCTGCCGGGATCGGCGAGGTGCTCGACACGGTGGCCCGGTTCGATCCCGACGCTGCCCCGGCGGGCACGCAGGCCACGCTGCACTGGAGCTCAAGCCATGCCGACACCGCGAGCGCCGCACCGGTGCCCGAGGGCGGCGTGCTGATCAACGGTGAAGCCGGCGAGACCCTGCCCGACACGCTCGCCCTGCGGCTCGATGCGCGGGCGCAAGACGATGCCGCTGAGGACGAACCGGAGGCCGTCGCCGACGCCACCACCAGTGCCATCGTGGCGAGCCGCACCGGCGACGAGACCGCGCCGGACGCAGTGCACCGGATCGAAACGGGCGACAACCTGCTGGTCAACCAGGCCGGGGTGTCGATCAGCTGGGTCGACGCGCCCACCATTGCGGTGGCGGGGGCGATCCACAGCTTTACCCTGATTTCGCAGATCAACGTCTGGAGCGACGAGGACGGCCCCGGCGATGGTCCCCATGGCACCGAGGCGCACAACATCGCGGCGGTCAGCCACATCGCCAATCCGTATGATCCATTCGCCATGCCCGACAGCGCCGAAGTGCCGGTGACCTATGCGATCGCCGAGATCGCGGGCGACCTGGTGGTGCGCAGCTACACGGTGCAGGTCAACCTCGTCTCGGACGACGATATCGTGAGCTTCGAGACCACCTTCCACGAGGTCGATATCGGCCTCGGCGCCAACGCGGCCAGCAACCTGGTGCTGTTGCAGGGCTTTGAGGCCGGTTTCGAAATGATCCTCGTCGGCGGCGACATGATCAGCCTGGTGTCTCTGCAGCAGCTCAACCTGATGAACGACGACGACCTCGTGGTCGCCGGTGCCGGCACGGCGGGCGATATCACCACCTCGGGCAACCTGCTCTGGAACGAGGCCCAGGTGGATTGGACCGGGCTCGACAGCGAGACGGCGATGAGCGACGGCGTCGCTGATGCGCTCGCCTCGCTCACGGGCGGGGGCGCGTTCGACCCGTTCTCGCTGGGTGGCGAGGATGGCCTGGCCGGGTCCGAGGTGGGGATCCTGCTTGCCGTGGCCGGCGATTTCATCACCGAACACCACCTGGTGCAGATCAACATGCTGTCGGATGCCGACACCGTGCAACTGCACGCCGCCGGGCTGGAACACGCGGGCTTTGCCCGGATCGACGTCGCCACCGGCGACAACGTGCTCGCCAACGTGGCCGAGGTGGCGGTGAACGGGATCGACAGCGCGGTGATGGCGGGAGGCGGGGTCTATTCCGACGTGGTGATCTACCAGGCCGGTATGTACGGCGACGCGCCCGACGGGTTCGGCTGCGACGGGCCCCCGGGTGGCGCACTCGCCTCGGAGGCGGTGGCGTTTCTCGTCGATGGCATGATCGGTCCGGGCGACGATGGTGAGGGTCACGGCGGCTCGGTGGAGTATGGGCCGGAGGGCTGTGGCTCGGGCACGCATGACGCACTCGGCACGATGGTGGCCTGAGCCGCGCCGGACTGAGTTGATACGCCTGAGGGGGGGCAGCATGACCAAGATAGACACACCGAACACGCGGCGCGACGCGGGCGCGACCCCGGTCAACGCAAGGGCCGACTCGTATCCGGGTGGGACGCGGCAGGCCCGGCCGACCGGGAAGGCAACGCCACTCGTGCTGACGCCACAGGACCGGGCCGACCTGGACAAGACCGACAGCCCTGGCGGCACCGGCGGCGGCAAGGTCCCACCGGAGTTCCACCGGCGGGTCGCCCCCGAGGATCACAAGAAAACCCTGACCGAGACCCGCGCGCGGATCCTGCGCAACATGCTGTTCGTCGCGCTGATGACGACGGCGACCAACCTGCTGATCCTCGCCGTGCCGATCTACCTGTTCCAGATTTCCGACCGGGTGTTCACCTCGCGCTCGCTCGACACGCTGGTGATGCTGACCGTGGTGATCCTTGGCGCGATCGTGGTGCAGGCGTTCTTCGACGCGCTGCGCCGCTTCGTGCTGATGCGCACGGCGGTTGACGTGGCGGCGCGGCTGGGCGCACCGGTGCTCGGCGCCGCGGCGCAGGCCTCGCTGCACTCGAACGGGCGCGAATACCAGATGCTGGGCGATCTTCAGACCCTGCGCGGCTTCATCGTTTCCGGCACGCTCCTGTCGTTTCTCGACGTGCCCTTCGCGCCGCTCTTCATCACCGTGATTTTCCTCATTCACCCGCATCTCGGGATGATCGTGATCTTTACCGCGCTGGTGCTGGCGCTGATCGCGTGGATCAACCAGAAGGTCACCTCGGACGGCTTCAAGCAGGCCAACCAGGCGCAGGTGCGCGCCAACCTGCACCTCGAAAGCATGTCGCGCAATTCCCAGATCATCAACGCGATGGCGATGATTCCCGAGGCGGTGCGGATCTGGGGCGCCGACACCGCCACTTCGCTCAAGGCCCAGGTGCAGGCCCAGGACCGCAACATCCTGACCGCCTCGGTCAGCCGGATGTTTCGCCTGATGACGCAGATCGGCATGCTCGGCTGGGGCGCCTGGCTGGCGCTCGACGGGCAATTGACCGGCGGCATGGTGATCGCCGCCTCGATCGTCGCGGGCCGCGCGCTGGCGCCGATCGAAGGCTCGATCGAGGGCTGGAACACCTTTCTGATGGCGCGCGGCGCCTACGAAAGGGTGGCGCAGCTGCTCGCCCGTTCGGCACAGCGCAACGACAAGCTGCGCCTGCCCCGGCCCGAGGGCCGGCTGGATGTCGAGCGGCTGCTCTACGTGCCTGCGGGCACCAAGAGCGTGGTGCTGAACGCGCTTACCTTTACCGTCGGCGCTGGTGAGCGGCTCGCGGTGATCGGCAATTCGGGCGCGGGCAAGACTACGCTCGGCAAGATGCTGGTGGGCTCGATCCTGCCCACCTCCGGCGCGGTCCGGCTCGACCTGATGGACCTGCGCAACTGGGACCCGCGCCAGCTGGGCGAGATCGTCGGTTACCTGCCGCAGGACGTGCAGCTGTTCCCCGGCACGATCAAGGCCAACATCGCGCGGATGCGGGTGGATGCCTCCGACGAGGCGATCTACCGCGCTGCCGAGCTGGCCAACGTGCATGACATGATCGCTTCGCTGCCGCAGGGCTACGAAACGGTGGTGGCCGCCGACGGATCGCCCCTGTCGGGCGGGCAAAAGCAGCGTATCGGGCTGGCGCGCGCCTTTTTCGGCAACCCGAAATTTCTCGTGCTCGACGAGCCGAACTCGAACCTCGACACCGCCGGCGACGCTGCGCTGGTGCGCGCGCTCGAACACGCCCAGGCGAACCGGATCACCACCATCGTGATCACCCAGAAGCCCGCGATCCTCTCGGCGGTGGACAAGATCATGGTGCTGGGCGAGGGCAATATCACCATGTTTGGCTGGCGCGACCAGGTGCTGGTCGAGATCGACAAGCGCAAGAAAGCCAAGGAGGCCGAACGGCTTGCGCGCGAAGCCGCCACCCGCACCGACCTTCCCCCGGCACAAGGAGCCCCGGCATGAGCATGTCGCTTCCCGTGACCATCGACCACCAGCCCGAAACCTGGGACGCCGAGGTGCCACGCTCGATCCGGGTGCATGTGATCGCCGCTCTGCTGGTTGGCCTGCTCGCCTTCGGCGGCTTCGGCTACTGGGCCTTCACCGCGCCGCTCGCCGCGGCGGTGATGGCGCCGGGCTCGTTCGTCGCCACCGGCCGCAACAAGCTGGTGCAGCACCTTCAAGGCGGAATTATCTCCGAGATCAACATCGAGGAGGGCGACCGGGTGATCGCGGGCCAGCCGATCCTGCGGCTCGACGAGACCTCGGCGCTGGCGAGCCAGCGGGCGCTGTTCCTGCGCCGGGTGCGGCTTGAGGCGATGGCGGCGCGGATCACGGCCGAATACGACGCGAGCCCGGTGCTGGTGTTCCCCGACTGGATGCGCAAGGCGCGGGTCGATGCGGAGGTGGCGGCGATGCTCGACAGCCAGGCGCTGAGCTTCGAAGTGGCGCGCGCCCGGCTCGACAACGACCTCGCGCTGATCGACCGCAACATTTCGGTGCTGATCCAGCGCTCGGGTGGCTACGAGGCGCAGAAAAAAGCGCTTCTGCGCCAGCTCGAGCTGCTCGGTGAGGACCGCGACGCCAAGGCGACCCTGCTTGAGCGCGGATTGATCCGCCGCCCCGAACTGAACGCGCTGGAGCGCGCGGTGGCGGATGCCGAGGGCCAGCTGGGGCAGGTTGTGGCCGAGATTAACGAAAGCACCGAAATGCAGGCCAAATACGAGGCGCAGAAGACCCAGGCGATCGACACCTATCGCCAGGCCGCGCTCGATGAGCTGGAAAGCGTGCAGGCCGAGCTCGACACGGTGCGCGAGCAGGAGCGCGATGCGCAGTCCACGCTGAAGCGCGTGGTGGTCGAGGCGCCGGTGTCGGGCACGGTGATCCGGGTCAATTATTCCGGCGTCGGCGGGGTGATCGAGGCCGGCAAGGTGATCGCTGAGATCCTGCCGACCGACGTGCCGCTGATCATCGAGACGATGATTGCGCGCACCGATATCGACGCGGTCACCGTGGGACAGACCGCCGCGGTGCGCCTCTCCGCGCTGAACCAGCGCACCACGCCGATCCTCGAAGGCGAGGTCTACTATGTCTCGGCCGATGCGATCGTCGACAAGGAGGGTGACGCGGCGCGCGAGGTCTACCTGGCGCGGATCAAGCTGCCGGTGAAAGAACTCACCCGCGTGCCCGGCTTTGCCCCAGTGCCGGGGATGCCGGTGCAGGTGATGATCCAGACCGCCGAGCGCACCTTCGCGCAATACATCGCCAAGCCGGTGGTGGATTCGATGCAGCGTGCTTTTCGCGAGAACTGAGCCCTGGGGAGCGGGGGAAACGCCGGGCGCGGCGCGGCGCCCGATGCTGTGGCGGGCGGGCACAAAATGGGGCCGGGGAAAGCCCCCGGCCCCTCGATTTGGGCCCCGGAACCCGCGCGAAGGGACGTGACGCGCGGCCCACGGGGCCTGGGTCTCAACGGTTGGTCAATCCCGGCGAGATTTTCTGTCGCCAATCAGGCGTTCGTCTTCTTGCAGCTCGAGCCACATCGCGTTCACGACCGCGAAGCCGGCAGCGAGGGGAAGGCCGAGCATCCAGGCAAAATACCACATGGTGTTTCCTTTCTCAGTACATGTTGCCGTGTTCGGCGATCACGTCGTCCTCGGTCACCTTGCCCCACAGCACCTTGTAGACCCAGGCGGTGTAGAGAAGGATGATCGGCATGAAGATCAGCGTCACCACCAGCATCACGAACAGGGTGAGGTGCGACGACGAGGCGTCCCACACGGTGAGCGACGATTTCGGGTCGGTCGACGACGGCAGGATGAACGGGAACATGGTCAGACCCACGCTCGAGATCACCCCGAAGAGCGCCAGCTTCGACCACAGGAGCGTGCCGACTTCGCGGCCGGCGCGCAGACCCATCGCCGCCATCACCATACCGCCGAGACCCATCGCCGGGGCGATGATGATCCACGGACGGGTGGCATAGGCGGTCAGCCAGGAGCCCCCCTTCGCCACCTCGGTGTGAAGCGGGTTCGCATGGCCGTTGGCGACGACTTCGGAGGTGAACGCATAGCTGTCGACGCCGAAGGCGAGCCAGATACCGGCGAGACTGTAGCCGACAAAGGCCACGCCGGCGGCGTAGAGGCCGAACGCGCGCGCGCGGGCCGCCACCGGGCCTTCGGCCTTGAGGCCAAGCCAGGCGGCGCCGTGCATGATGATCATCGCCACCGAGACGACCCCGGCGAGCAGGGCGAACGGGTTGAGCAGGCCGAAGAACTTTCCGGCCACCGAGCCTTCGTAGACCGGCAGAAGATCCGGGGTGAGGTGGAACGGCACGCCTTGCAGAACGTTGCCGACCGCCACACCGAAGATCAGCGCCGGCACGAAGCCGCCGACGAACAAGGCCCAATCCCAGGCCGAGCGCCAGGTGGCGCTTTCGCGCTTCGAGCGGTACTTGAAACCGACCGGGCGCAGGATCAGCGCCGCCAGCACCACGAACATCGCCAGGTAGAAGCCCGAAAAGCTCATCGCGTAGAGCGGTGGCCAGGCCGCGAAGATCGCACCGCCACCGAGGATGAACCACACCTGGTTTCCTTCCCAGACCGGGCCGACGGTATTGATTGCGATCCGGCGCTCGGTGTCGGTTTTGCCGACGAAGGGCAGCAGCGCGCCCACGCCCATATCGAATCCATCGGTAAGGGCGAAGCCGATCAGCAGCACGCCGAGCAGCACCCACCAGATGACGCGCAGGACGTCGAGAGAAATCAGCTCATGCAAGATCATCTGTCATTACTCCGCGGGGGTTTGCGTGGGGGAGCCGCCGGTGGCGCAGCGCAGGCGCTCGGCGTGGTCTTCCATCCACTGTTCGGTTTCGGTCACATCCATGTACGGGCCCTTGCGGATGTATTTGAGCATCAGGCCGATCTCGATCACGAACAGCACCGTGTAGAGGGTGACGAAGCCCGCGAGGGTCAGCGCCACGTCGGTGATCGAGAGCGCGCTGACCGACATCGCGGTGGGCAGCACGCCATCCACCGTCCAGGGCTGGCGGCCGAATTCGGCGACGAACCAGCCAAGCTCGATGGCAAGCCAGGGTGCGGGGATCATCCACACGGCGAACCGCAGCGCCCAGCGCGGGAACTCCATGCCCTTGAACGAAGCGCGGATGAAGAAATACGCCATCGTGGCGATGAACCCGAAGCCGAGCGCGACCATGATCCGGAACGCCCAGAACAGCGGCCAGACGGTCGGGATCGTGTCTTCGGCGGCCAGCGTGATCTGTTCGTCCGTCGCCTGCGTCGGGTCGTCGATGTATTTGCGCAGCAGGAAGGCGAAGCCGAGGTCGGCCGAATGCTCCTCGAAAGTGGCCATGATCGCCGGGTCGGCGCCTTCACGGGCCTCGCGAATATGCATCAGCGCACCGTAGGCCACCATGCCGGAGCGAATCCGCTCTTCCGCCTGCTTTTCGAGGTCCTCGATCCCCGGAATCGGGGTGTCGAGGCTGCGGGTGCCGATCAGGCCCATCGCCCAGGGGATGTGGATCGCGTATTTGGTTTCACGCGCTTCCTGGTCGGGGATGCCGATCAGGGTGAAGGAGGCGGGCGCCTCCTCGGTTTTCCACATCGCCTCGATACCGGCGAGCTTCATTTTCTGGCTATGGGTTGCGGAATAGCCCGACTCGTCACCGAGCAGCACCACCGAGAAGGCCGAGGCGAGGCCGAAGGCGGCGGCCACGGTCAGCGAGCGGCGGGCCAGCTCGACGTGGCGGTTGCGCAGCAGGAACCAGGCCGAGACGCCGATCACGAAAACGCTGCCCGCGACGTAGCCGGCCGAAACGGTGTGGACGAATTTGGCCTGCGCCACCTCGTTGAACAGCACCTCGCCGAACGAGGTCATCTCCATGCGCATCGTCATCGGGTTGAACTCGGCACCCACCGGGTTCTGCATCCAGCCGTTGGCGATCAGGATCCAGAGCGCCGAGAAGTTCGAGCCGATCGCCACCAACCAGGTGACGACCGCGTGCGCGACTTTCGACATCTTGTCCCAGCCGAAGAACATCAGGCCGACAAAGGTGGCTTCGAGGAAGAACGCCATCAGCCCCTCAATCGCCAGCGGCGCACCGAAGATATCGCCCACGTAGTGGCTGTAGTAGGACCAGTTCATGCCGAACTGGAATTCCATGGTGATCCCCGTGGCGACGCCAAGCACGAAGTTGATGCCGAACAGCGTGGCCCAGAACTTCGTCATCTGCCGCCAGATCGGGCGATTTGTCATGACATAGACCGTCTCCATGATCGCCACGATGATCGACAGACCGAGCGTGAGCGGCACGAAGAGGAAGTGATACATCGCGGTCATGGCGAATTGCAGCCGTGACAGCTCGACGATCCCGAACTCCATTTGTATCTCCTGTTACGAGGCCATTCCGGCCGTTGTCAGGTTTCGAGGTTAAAGATGCATTAAAGATACAACTTTTATGCGTCTTGTGCCGGAAAATACGGCGCTGACCTCGAAAGTCCAAACTTGAATCGCTGATGTGACTTTATGTCATAGGCCGGACGCGCGCGGCAGCGTCGATTTCGACCTTGCGGTGCGCGGCGATCAGGATCGCGGCGTCGGGCAGCGCGGCGCGCAGCGCATTGAGCACGGCGCGGGCCGTCGCGTGATCGAGGCCCTCGGTCGGCTCGTCCAGCAAAAGAAGGGCCGGGCGGCGCAGCAGGGCGCGCGCCAGCACCACCCGGCGCGCCTGGCCGCCCGACAGCCCGCCACCGCCCGGTCCGAGCAGCGTGTCGAGCCCCTCGCGAGCGGCAAACACCTCGGTGAGCTGGCAGGTGTCGAGCACGGCGTTTAGCGCGGCGTCGTCGGCATCGGGGGCGGCGAGGGCGAGGTTTTCGCGCAAGGTGCCGGCGACAAGCCGGGCGCGCTGCGCCACCAACATCACCCGGTCGCGCAGCGCCGACTCGGGCCAGTCGGCGATCGGGTGGCCGAGCAGGCTCACCGTGCCCGCGTTGGCCGTGGCCAGCCCGGCGGCGAGCTCGAGCACGGTGCTCTTGCCCGAGCCGGAGGCGCCTGTGAGGGCCACGGTTTCGCCCGCCGCCAGCGCGAGCGAGAATCCGGCAAACACCGGCGCGGCGGCGCCGGGGCGGTGCAGCGTGACGGCGTCGAGCGCGAGCACGGGGGCGGTGGAGGCGGGGCGCGGCGCGGCGCGGTCCGGCGCGGGCGCGGGCGGGGCGTCGAGCACCTCGCCCATGCGGGTGGCGGCGAGTGTCATGCGGCCCAGCTCGGTCACGGCGCGGCTCATCGGCGCAATGGTTTCGGCCAGCCCCAGCGCGGTGAAAAAGCCCATCGCGGCGATCGCCGGGGTGAGGCTGCCCGCCTCGGCGAGGCTAAGCCCAATATAAAGTGCCGCCGCCCCGGCGCTGCTGGCCACCAGCGTGAGCGCGGCTCCCGCACGCCGCCCGACCCGGTCGAGCCGGGCCTGCAACGCGCGTCGTTCGTCATCGGCGCCGCGCAGCGCGGTCAGTTCGGCGGGTATGCGGCCATGCACCACGAGGTCGGTGCGGGCGCGCAACAGGTCGATCAGCCTTGCGCGGAAGCTTTGCGCGGCGCGCTCGGCGGCCGCAGACGCGCGGTGGGCGCGCGCCGCCGAAAGGGCGAATACTGCCGTGGTGCCGGAGAGATAGATTGCGAGGATCGCGGCCGCCACGCGCAGATCGGCGAGCCACCACAGCACCGCGAAGGCGACCAGATGCGCGGCCAGCCCGGCGGCGATCGGCAGGATCAGCCGCAGCGGGATACCGTCGAGCGCATCCACGTCGGCGGTAATCCGGTTCAGCGCGCGCGCGCCGCGCAGCCGTGTGATCTCGCCAAAGGGGCGCGCGGCGAAGCTTTCGAGCAGGCGCACCCGCAGGCTGGCAAGCACCTTGAGCGTGGCGTCGTGGGTGGTGAGCCGTTCGCCGTAGCGCGCCGCCGTGCGCCCGAGCGCGAGAAAGCGCACCATCGCCGAGGGGCGGAAGACGTCGAAGGTGGCGCCAATCCCGGCCAGCCCGGCAGCGGCGGCGGCGGTGATGAACCAGCCCGAGAGGCCGAGCAGCGCCGCCCCCATCAGCAGCACCACAAGCGCCAGCGCGCCGCCATAGGCAAGCGGGCGGCGTTGGCTTTGCACCACCAGGCGGAACACGCGCACGAGGTTTTTCATGCCTCACCGCCGATCTCGAGAGCGCGGTCCATGCGCGCGATCAGGGCCGGATCGTGGGTGGCGACGATCAGCGCCATCCCTTCGCGCGCGCGCGCCAGGAGCGCCTCGGTCACGATCCGGGCGGTCTCGGCGTCGAGGTCGGCGGTGGGCTCGTCGGCGAACAGCAGCTCGGGCACGGACTGGATCGCGCGTGCCAGCGTTACCCGCCGCGCTTCGCCGCCCGAGAGGCCGGCGCCGGTCTCGCCCAGCCGCGTCTCGGCGCCCTCGGGGAGCGCGGCGACCACCTGGGCCACGCCGGCGCGCTCCAGCGCCGCGTCGATCCCGGCGCCGCTGTCGAAGGCGACGTTTTCGCGCAACGTCGCGTCGAGGAAATAGGGGCTCTGCGGCATCCAGCCGAGCCGGGCGCGCCAGGCGTCGGCGGTTCGGTCGTCGAGCGGCTGGCCGGCGACGCTGATCGTGCCGGTCTCGGGCCGGATGAGGCCGGCGAGCGCCAGCAGAGCCGTGGTTTTCCCGGCGCCGGAGGGGCCGGTGAGGGCGAGGCTTTGACCGGGGGCAAGGTCGAAATCGGGCAGGTGGATCCGGTGTGCGCCACGCCTCAACGTCACATTATGTGCGGAAAGTGCAAGGCGGCCCGGTAGCGAGGGGGCGGCCGCGCCGGAGCCGAAGCCGGGGCTGCGCCCGGCCTCTTCCCAGGCGGCGATATCCTTGGCCACGGCGGCGGCGGCGGCCTTGTCGTGCCAGGCGGCGGAGAGGTCGCGCAGCGGCTGGTAGAACTCCGGCGTGAGGATGAGCAGAAAGATCACCTCGAACGGGGTGAACGGCGTGCCCCAGTCACCGAACGAGATCGCACCGAGCATCGAAAAGCCAAGGAACACGGCAACCATCGCCACGCCGATCGCGGCGAACAACTCAAGGACGGTGGACGACAGGAAGGCGATGCGCAGCACGGCCATGGTGCGTGCGCGCAGGGTCTCGGCGCGGCTGGCGAAGCCGCCGATCAGCGCGGGGGTGGCGCCGAGCAGGCGAAAGTCGGCCAGCGCCGCGAGCCGGTCGATCATCAGATCGTTAAGCGAGCCGATCTCGTCCATCTGCTTTTCGCTCGTCGCCTGCGCCGCCATGCCCACCAGCGCCATGAACAGCGGGATCAGCGGGCCGGTGGCGAGAAAGATCAGCCCCACCGCCCAGGAGATCCAGAACGCGACGGCGAGGATCGCCAGCGGCACCACCATCACCCGCGCCTGCGCCGGGCTGTAGCGGCTCACGAAGGGCGCGATCAGGTCGAGCTTTTCCGCCGCCAGCGCCGCGGTCGCGCCCGCGCCGCCGCTGCCCGCGCCGGGGCCTTCGCCGGCCTCGCGCGCCAGGATACGGGCGCGCAGGCCCGCCACCACCGTGTCGGCGGCGCGAAACAGCAGCCCGTCGGAACTATAGGAGAGCGCCGCGCGCACCCCCCCGACGGCGAGAAAGATCAGTGCGGCCATCAACGGCGAGAGCGTGGCGGGCGGGGTGAGCAGCCCGGCGATCCCCGCCGCCACCGCCCAGGCCTGCACCAGCCACAACAGGTTCTGCCCGGCCGCCAGGGCCGAGGCGCGCGTGAGCACCGGGCGCACCGGGGCCAGCAGCCGCGCCATGCCGGATTTGTCCGTTCTCGCCAAGCCGATCCGTTCCTGTTCGCGTCAAATGCGCATCAAAGATGCGGATTATAGATCCGGTTTCGTTGTCCTGACTGATCTAGATCAGATACAAGCCAGCGCAACCGTGATTCTTTGTCGCAAACCCGATCCAGAAATCCGAGAGCCCCTTGCGCCTGACGACCCGCACCAACCTCGCCATCCGTGCGCTGATGTATTGTGCCACCAACGATGGCCGCCTGTCGCGCTCTGCCGAGATCGCCGAAGCCTGCAATTCCTCGGCCAACCACCTCGCGCAGGTGGTGCATCACCTGCATGCCCACGGCTACGTCCACGCCACGCGTGGCCGCATGGGGGGCGTGAAGCTGGCGCGTGCGGCCCGCGCCATCAACATCGGCGAAGTGTTCCGCATCTTCGAGGCCGATGTGCCCTTTACCGAGTGTTTCGCGCTGGATACCAACACCTGCCCGCTGGTGCGCGCCTGCCGCCTTCGCCACGCGATCCGCCGTGCGCTCGATGCGTTTTACCGCGAGATGGACCTGGTCACGCTCGAAGACCTGGTGAAAGGCAATTACCTGCTCGAAGAGATCTTCACCTTCGGCGATGGCGGCGCGGCCGTGGTGGGCTGCCCCGCATCCGCGCAGGCGCCACGCCCCTGACCCGCGCGGCGATCCGCAGCTTGACACTGCGCGGCCGGAGCGAAAGTCTCGGCGCGATCACAGCAGGAGAGGCGCGATGAAATTCATTCGGTATGGCGAGCGCGGCGCGGAAAAACCGGGGCTGCTCGACGGCGCGGGGCGGATCCGCGATCTTTCGGCGCATGTGGATGATATCGCCGGCGCCGCGCTGGGCCGGCTCGGCGAGCTGGCCGCGCTCGACATCGAAAGCCTGCCGCTGGTGGAGGGCGATCCCCGGATCGGCGCCTGCGTCGGATCCGTAGGCAAGTTCATTTGTATCGGGCTCAACTATTCCGACCACGCCGCCGAGGCGGGGATGGACCTGCCGCCCGAGCCGATCACCTTCGCCAAATACACCTCCGCCATCTGCGGGCCGAATGATCCGATCATCATCCCGCGCGGCTCGGAGAAGACCGACTGGGAGGTCGAGCTGGCCTTCGTAATCGGCAAACGCGGCAAATATATCGCCGAGGCCGACGCGCTGAGCCACGTCGCGGGCTATTTTACCGCCAACGATGTGAGTGAGCGGGCGTTCCAAGTCGAGCGCTCCGGGCAATGGTCGAAGGGCAAATCGTCGGACAATTTCGGCCCGATCGGCCCCTGGCTGGTCACCCCCGACGAGGTGGGCGACCCGAACGCGCTGGCGATGTGGCTCGACGTGAACGGCGAACGGATGCAGACCGGCTCGACCGCGACGATGGTCTACAAGGTGGCGTTTCTGATTTCCTACCTGTCGCAGTTCTTCACGCTGGAACCGGGCGACGTGATCTCAACCGGCACGCCCCCCGGCGTGGGCATGGGCATGAAGCCGCCGCGCTACCTGCGCCCCGGCGACGTGGTGACGCTGGGTGTGAAGGGGCTGGGCGCGCAGCGCCAGCTCTGCGTGGCCGATATCTGACAGGAAAAGGGTGGAGGCGAGTACCGGAATCGAACCGGTGTGCACGGATTTGCAATCCGCTGCGTAACCACTCCGCCAACTCGCCGAAGCCTTGGGGGATGTAGCGGATGGGCCGGGCCTGTGCAAGAGGCCTGTCGCAGCTTTGCCGCAACCCTGCAAATGCCGCCGCGGCGGTGTTGCGACACCCGTGGAATCATGGCAAGACGAACCGGCTTGCATGCAAAAACATAACCAAGGCCTCTCATGAGCGATTTTTCTGCACTCAGGACGATGATGGTCGACACCCAGGTGCGTCCTTCGGACGTGACCAAGTACCCGACCATCGAGGCGATGTTGCATGTTGCGCGCGAGGATTTCGTGCCCGACAGCCTGCGCAACGCGGCCTATGCCGATGCGGCGCTGCCGTTTGACGGCGGCCGGACGATGCTGGAGCCGCGCACTTTGGCGAAGATCCTCGACGCGCTCGACATCGCCGGCGACGAGTTGGTTCTCGATCTGGGCTGCGGGTTCGGCTATTCCTCGGCGGTGATCGCGCGGATGGCGGATTTCGTCGTCGCCCGCGAAGAAGACGAGGCGCTTGCCACCGAAGCCGAGCGCCGGCTCGGGGCCGCCGGGATCGACAACGTGGCTGTGATCGCCGGGCCGCTGGCGGCGGGCGACGAAAAGCACGGGCCCTATGACGTGATCGTGGTCGAGGGGGCGGTGGAAGAAATGCCCGCCGCGCTCACCGGCCAGCTCAAGGACGGTGGCCGTATCGTGGCGATTTTCGCCGACGGAGCGGTGGGCGCCGTGCGTATTGGTTACAAGTTTGACGGACACATGGATTGGCGGTTTGTCTTTAATGCCGGGGCGGCGGTGCTGCCCGGGTTCGAGGCGGCCAAGGAATTCGCGCTCTGACGCGCGGCGGATCAGCGGCAAGGTCCGCGGGAGAACAAGGATGACGGTGATGCGGGTGATGAAACGTCGATTTGCGGCGCTGGCCCTGGCCTCGGTGCTGGCATTATCGCCAGTGGCGGCGTCGGCAGAAACTCTGTCGGACGCGCTCGTCTCGGCCTATCGCAACTCGGGCCTGCTCGACCAGCAACGCGCGCTGCTGCGGGTGCGCGATGAAGACGTGGCGATCGCTGTCGCCGCGACCCGCCCGGCGCTGAACTACGCGCTGAAATACGGCTGGTCATCGACGAATATCGACGGCGTCCCGGCCAATATCAGCTCGACCTCGGCCAGCGCGTTGCTGTCGGCCAGCCTCACGCTGTTCAATTCCGGCCGCAGCAAGCTGAACATCGACCTCGCCCATGAGAACGTGATGATGGCGCGCGAGACCCTCGTGGGGGTCGAGCAACAGGTGCTGCTGCGCGCGGTGCAGGCGTTTCTCAACGTCCGCTCGGCTCATGAAACGGCGATGCTGCAGGCCAACAACGTGCGCCTGATCACCCAGGAGCTGCGCGCTGCGCGCGACCGGTTCGAGGTGGGCGAGATTACCCAGACCGACGTTTCCCTGGCCGAGGCCGCGCTGGGCGCGGCCAAGAGCGCCGAGGCTGCGGCCCGTGGCCAGCTGATGATCGCACGCGAGGAATACAAGGCCGCCGTCGGCCACTATCCCAACGGGTTGCGCGTGCCGCCGGCCGTGCCGATGACGGCGCGCTCGCTGGACGAAGCCAAGGGGCTGGCCCGCAGCCGGCACCCCGATGTGCGGGCCGCACAGCGTTCCGTCTCGGTGGCCGAGATCGCCACCCAGGTCGCCAAGACCTCGATGAAGCCGACCGTGACCGCCGATGCCACCTTTGGGCGCAACGTGGTGGCGGGCCCCGACAACTCCGCCACCAGCGTGGGTATCACCCTGAGCGGCCCGATCTACCAGGGCGGCAAGCTGTCGGCGCTCTACCGCCAGGCCAAGGCGCAGGTCGAGGCCGCGCGCGCCGCGCTGCATCTCTCGGTGCTGGGGGTCGAGCAGCAGGTGGCCAATGCCTGGGCCCAGCTTGCCGTCGCCGCGGCCAGCCAGCAGGCGACCGACCAGCAGATCCGCGCCAGCCGGGTCGCCCTGCGGGGCGCGCGCGAAGAAGCCACGCTCGGTGCGCGCACCACGCTCGAGGTGCTGACCTTCGAGCAGGACCTGCTTGATGCGCAGGCGGCGCAGATCAATGCCCAGTCCGACCAATATGTCGCGGCCTACACATTGCTGGCGTCGATGGGCCTGCTCACCGCCGAACACCTGCGACTCGGTATCGCCACCTATGATCCCGAAGCCTATTACAACGCGGTCAAAGGCGCGCCGGTGCGCGAAATAAGCCCGCAAGGCGAGCGGCTTAACACGGTTCTCGAAGCGCTGGGGCGCAAATAACCGGGCGCGCGGGGCTGTCGTCTTAACGAATCGTTCGTCAATCCGTTGTCTGTTGGCGATCGGATGTTATTCTTATCCGCAAGTCAGCGTGAGGTCGTGGGAATGTCGGAGCCGGTGTCGAAAGCAGAAATCGAGGATGTGCTCTCGTCGATCCGGCGCCTGGTGTCGGAAAACGCCGGCGCGCTGCGGCGCGAGCAGGATCAGGGTGAGAGCCGCGACAAGCTGGTTTTGACCCCGGCGTTCCGAGTCGACGAGGACAGCGCGGAACAGGACGGCGCCGAGGCTGACGACGACCGGGTCGAGACAGCTACGGGCGAGCCGGAAACGACCCCGGATGCCGTCGTGGCCGATCTGGTCGAGGCCGACCGCGCGGCCAATGCTTCCACCGGCGAGAGCGCCGAGGCGCCGCCCGAAGCCACGGATTATTCGCCGCCCGAGGCGGATCACGCGCCCCGAGCCGACGCCCCCCCGCTCAGCCCGCTCGAACAGAGGATCGCCGAGCTCGAAGCGGTGGTCGCCCGCAGCGCGGCGGAGTTCGAGCCGGACGGCAGCGAGGCCGACGAAATGCCGGACACCTTCGTGTTTCATCACCAGGCGAAAGAGCCGCAGGCCGATGTCGGGACACTCCCCGAACAGGCCGCCGCGCCCGCACCTGTGCCCGACCAGCCGCAGGACACGGCGCCCGCCGCGCCCGCGCCGATCCGAGAAACCTGGGGATCAGACCCGTCGCAAGCCGAGGCCGCGCCGGCCACCGAGACCGCCGCATCGCAGGCCGAGGATACGCAAGACGCCACACCGGGGCCGGGCGATGTGCCCGCGCCCGACACCGCGCGCGATTGGCAAGACGTGCCGATCAAGGGCGATGAAGCCGAGGTGCCGGAAGCGGGTTTCGTCAACGTCGAGGAGGACGCCTGGGAAGATGTCGATGCCGCCGGGTTCAGCGAAGCCGTCGATGACGACGATTTCGAGGAGGAGATCGACAATGACGACATCGGCATCGACGACGCTGAAGAGGCCAGCGGCGGAGACGATGATGGTGCGGTGCTAGACGAGGCCGCGCTGCGCGAAATGGTGGCGCGGATGGTGCGTGATGAGCTTCAGGGCACGGTGGGCGAGCGGATCACCCACAACGTGCGCCGGATGGTGCGCCGCGAGATCGCCCGCGCGCTGTCGTTGCAGGAATTCGAATAGGCCGCTCGCCGGCGGCGGGCCGTCGCGCCCGCCTGCCGGTCAGGTGCTGCGCCGGGCCAGGGCCAGCACCGCGTCGAGGTCGAGGTGGGCCTCGAGATGGTCGGCCAGCGCATCGAGCGTCGCCTCCACCCCATCGTCATAGCCAAGCTCCGACGCAGGCGCGCCCAGCCGCATGAGATAGGCGCGCCGGAAGGTGTCGGACGCGAACAGGCCGTGCAGGTAAGTGCCCATCACCCGCCCATCGGCGCTGGCCGCGCCGTCGGTGCGGCCGGCCAGACCCAGCCAGGCGCGCGCGCGGTCTGGCCCCTCGGTCTGGCCAAGATGGATCTCGTAGCCTTCCACCGCATCGCCGCTGGGCAGGTAGCGCGCTGAGGTGAGCGCCAGCGTCTTGGCCGGTTCGAGCCGGGTGGTGACGTCGAGCAGTCCCAGCCCCGGCGCATGGCCGGGCACGCCCTCGACCCCGTCCGGGTCGGCGATCTCCTGGCCGAGCATCTGGTAGCCGCCGCAAATGCCCAGCACATGCCCGCCCCGGCGCACATGGGCGGCAAGGTCGATATCCCAGCCCTGGGCGCGAAAATCGGCCAGGTCGGCCACGGTGTTTTTCGAGCCGGGGATCAGCACCAGCGTGGCGTCGCCGGGCAGGGGCCGGCCCGGTTCGATGATCTCGACGCTCACCCCCGGCTCGGCGGCGAGCGGATCGAGGTCGTCGAAATTCGCGATCCGGTTCAGCCGGGGCATCGCCACCTTGATCGTGCCGCCGGCGCGCGGCGCGCGGGCAAGGTCCATCACGTCTTCGGCGGGCAGCCGCCAGGCGTCGGCGAACCAGGGCAACACGCCGAGGGCGCGCCAGCCGGTGCGCCGGGCGATCTCGGCCTCGCCCTTGGCAAACAGGCTCACGTCGCCGCGAAACTTGTTGACGATGAAGCCGCGGATACGGTCGCGGTCGACGGCGGGCAGGATCGCGTTGGTGCCGACGAGTTGGGCGATCACGCCGCCCCGGTCGATGTCGCCGACCAGGATCACCGGCACGTCGGCGGCCTCGGCAAAGCCCATGTTGGCGATGTCGCCGGCGCGCAGGTTGATCTCGGCCGGGCTGCCCGCGCCTTCGATGAGGATCAGCTCAGCGGTCTTTGCGAGCCGGTTGAAGCTTTGCATCACCGCCGGCAGCAACATCTCCTTCACCTCGCCGTAGTCGCGCGCCTTGAGCGTGGCGAAGCGTTGCCCCTGGACGATCACCTGCGCGCCGGTGTCGGTCTCGGGCTTCAGCAGCACGGGGTTCATATCGACCATGGGGGCCCGCCTGGCGGCGCGCGCCTGAAGCGCCTGGGCGCGGCCGATCTCGCCGCCGTCGGCGGTGACGGCGGCGTTGTTGGACATGTTCTGCGGCTTGAATGGCGCGACGGAGATGCCGCGCCGGGTGAAGGCCCGTGCCAGCCCCGCGACGATCAGCGATTTTCCCACGTTCGAACCCGCGCCCTGGATCATGATCGACGATGTCATGGCAGCCTCCCTCGGCGCCATGCTACCGCTCGCACCGTTGCCGCGAAACCCGCCTCGGCACGCGGGGTGCAAAAAGAAAAGCGCGCCCCGTGGGACGCGCCTTTCTCACAACCACTCTGGTGCAGCTTACGCGGCTTCGGCAGCCTCCGCGGCATGGCGGCGTTCGCTCTCTTCGCGCGACAGCGCCACCGAGGTGCGCACGCCTTTGGAGACGAATTCCATCAGGCCTTTCACCACCCGTTCGTTCGGGTCGATCCCGGCACACGACAGCACTTCGCGCCCATCGCGCGAGCGCGCCCAGCGGGCGATCTGGTCGGGGCCGTTGCCGTATTTCTTGTCATCCGCGATCGCGTCGTCGAGCGCGGCGAGAACCACGGCGGCGAAGAGTTTTTTAGCGCGATTGCCCTGTTCGTGGTTGAACGCAGTACCGTCAACAGTGTCAAACATTCGGCGTCCTTTGTTTTTCTTGCTCTTGTGCTTTTGGGCGTGATGGCCAATATGACCTTTCCCAGCCGATTCGGTATCCCCCAGGGCGCATAGCTGTCATGCAAAAAACGCATGGCTCGTGCGCGGGAGGCACGAAATCTGGTCTGCTTGCCAGGGGCGAACCGGCAAGATATAGGTGCCGCCAAATCAACGTCAACCTTTCGCCATGGTTTTGCCACAATGTCTAAGATCAACGGTAACGAGATCCGCCCCGGTAACGTGCTGGAGCATAACGGGGGCCTCTGGGCCGCCGTCAAAGTCGACCACGTGAAGCCCGGCAAGGGCGGGGCCTTCGCCCAGGTCGAAATGAAAAACCTGCGCAACGGGTCCAAGCTGAACGAACGCTTCCGCTCTGCCGACAAGGTCGAACGGGTGCGGCTCGAGCAGAAAGACATGCAATTTCTCTACGAGAGCGACGGCATGCTGGTGTTCATGGACACCGAAACCTACGAGCAGGTCGAGCTGCCCGCCGACATTCTCGGCGAGCGCCGCCCGTTCCTGCAGGACGGCATGACCATCCTGGTCGAGTTCCACGAGCACGAGGCGCTGAACGCGACCCTGCCGCAGAAGGTCACCTGCATGATCTCCGAGACCGAGCCGGTGGTGAAGGGCCAGACCGCGGCCAACAGCTTCAAGCCGGCGCTGCTCGACAATGGCGTGCGCGTGACGGTGCCGCCCTTCGTTGGCCCTGGCGAGGCGATCGTGGTCAACACCGAGACAATGGAATATTACGAGCGCGCCTGAGCCAAGGTAATCCAAGCTGAAAGCCCCCGGACCCTGGTCGCGGGGGCTTTTTCATGCCCCGGCGGCGGTGAGACAGCGCTCGGCCATGGCGTGATACGCGGCACCGAACAGCCGCACATGCACCAGTGCCGGAAACAGAGAATAGACCGCGCGCCGCGCCTGCCAGCCGGGGGCGAGGGGGCCGTAGCCTTCGGCAAAGCCGCGGCCGGGGGTTGCGAACAGGTGCAGCATGGCCAGATCCACCTCGCCGTCGCCATAATAGCTTGCCGGGTCGATCAGGTGGATCGCCTCTGCCGTTGGCAGCAGGTTGCCAGCCCAGAGATCGCCGTGCAGCAGGCCGGGGGCGGGGTGCGCGGGCAGGAGCTCGGGCAGGCGGCGGGCGAGGGTGTCCACCCGTTTGGCGAGTGGGTCCGGCAGGTGGGGGAGGTGCGGCAGCAGCCGGTGCTTGGCCCAGAACGCGGGCCAGTCATCGACGGGGGTGTTCGGCAGCGCGACCGGGCCGAAGGCGTAATCCTCGGGCCAGCCGTAGCCCGGCCCCGGCGTGGCGTGAAGCCGGGCAAGGTCTTCGCCGAACCGCGCCCAGTGCGCGGCGGTGGGGCGGGCCTCGCTGAGCGCGTCAAGAAAGAGCACCGGCCCGGCCAGCCCGAGCACGCGCGGCGCGGGCACGCCGGCAGCTGCGATGGCCGCCAGCATCCGCGCCTCGCGCGCCACCAGCGGCCCCTGTTTGGCGACGGCGCGCCGCCCATCCGACAGCTCGATCAACGTCACCGTGGAAAGGTCTCCGCCATGCAGCGGCGTGGCGCGCGCTTCGGCGACGTGAAAGACGTCGCGGATCGCCGCTCTCAGGGCGTCCATGTCACCGTCGCGTCACCGGCGCGCATCGGCCCGGTGGCGCGGTCAAAGCGCAGGTAGGCGATCGCCGCGTCGCCGGAGACGGTGGCAAGCGTGCCCGCCTCCTTGCCGTCTTGCGTGGTGATCGGCGTGCCCGCCGTGGCGGCACCGTCGAGGCGCACTGTGACGAAGCCCTTGCGCAGCTCGGTCTTGTGCTTCATCCGCGCGGTCACCTCCTGGCCGACGTAGCAGCCCTTGCGAAAGTCGACCCCATGCAGCCGCTCGAACCCGGCTTCGAGGATGTAAGTCTCGGGCGTCAGCTCCACGCCGGTTTCGGGAATGCAGTGCGCGACGCGGATCGCATCCCAGTCGACGCTGGGCGCACCGCCCGGCGTGTCGCTGTAGAGCCGCCAGCCAAGCGCGGCGTGGCGCGGGTCGTCATGGGCGCCTTCAGGTTTTTCCCCGATTCCACGAATCGCGTATTTCGGGGTTTCTTCAAGGTCGACCTTTGCCCTGAGCTTATACATTTTCAATTTTTTCAGCAGGCCGGGGGCAAGGCCGGCATCGACGTCGAGCAAGATCGCGTCGGCCTCGGGCACGAGAAAGAAGTCGGCGATATATTTGCCCTGCGGGGTCAGCAGCGCGCCGTAGGCGAGGGTCGAAAGACCGGTCATGTTGTTCGACACGAGACCTTGCAGGAAGTGCTCGCGGTCGTCGCCGGACACCCGGATGATGGTTCGGTGCGGATGCGTCTCGCCCATGGTTTCCCCCTGTTGGCTGTCTCGCATATATAAGAACGCAGAGCTTGGAGTGAAGGCAAGATGCGCGCCCCCCTGTCGATCGTGATCGCGACCCTGAACGCCGGCGATGAGCTGGCCATCTGCCTGCCCGCGCTGATGGAGGGGGTCGAGGCCGGGCTGGTGCGCGAGCTGGTGATCTCCGACGGCGGCTCGGGCGATGGCACAAAGGCGCTGGCGGACGCGGCGGGGGCGGTGTGGATCGAGGGGCCGGCGGGACGCGGCGGCCAGCTCGCGCGCGGCGTGGCGGCCAGCGGCGGCGAGTGGCTGCTGGTGCTGCATGCCGACACCCGGCTCGCGCCGGGCTGGGCCGAGGCGGTCGAGGCCGGGTTCGCGCGCGGGGGCCCGGGCTACTTTCGACTGAGGTTTCGCGCACGCGGGCTCGCGCCGCGCCTCGTGGCGGGCTGGGCCAACCTGCGTGCCGCTGCCTTCGGCCTGCCGTTCGGTGACCACGGTTTGCTGGTGAGCCGCGCGGATTACACGGTGGCCGGCGGCTACCCGGATATTGCGCTGATGGAAGACATCGCGCTGATGCGCCGCCTGCCGCGCCCGCAGCGCCTGGGGGCCGTGGCCGAGACCGGGGCCGGGCGCTACCTCGCGCGCGGCTGGCTGCGGCAGGGCGCGGCAAACCTGTGGCGCCAGGCGCGCTTTCTCGCCGGCGCCGATCCGGCCCGGCTGGCGCGCGGCGACCGGCGCTGAGCGAGCGCGCAAACCGGCTTGCACCGGGGCCGGCGCCGGGCCATCCTCCCGCGACCAAACCGGCCCCCAGGAGGAGAGACCCCATGACCGCGCTGCGCAGTGACATCGACCCCGACGGGCTGCTCGAATTTTCCGTTGTCTTCACCGACCGCTCGCTCAACCACATGTCGGCCGCGTTCCAGCAGGTGATGCGCGATATCTCGGGCACGCTGAAAGAGGTCTACAAGGCCGATGCAGTAGCCCTCGTGCCCGGCGGCGGCACCTACGCGATGGAGGCCGTGGCGCGCCAGTTCGCCACCGGCAAGCGCGCACTGGTGATCCGCAACGGCTTTTTCTCCTACCGCTGGAGCCAGATCTTCGACATGGGCGCGATCCCGGCCGACGAGACGGTGATGATGGCGCGCCGCACCGGCAACAGCCCCACCGCGCCCTTCGCGCCCACGCCGATCGACGAGGTGGTGGCGAAGATCGCCGAGGAAAAGCCCGATGTGGTGTTCGCGCCGCATGTGGAAACCTCGTCGGGTATGATCCTGCCCGATGATTACATCCGCGCCGTGGCCGAGGCCGTGCATGCCCATGGCGGGCTGTTCGTGCTTGATTGCATCGCCTCCGGTACGGTCTGGGTCGACATGAAGGCCACCGGCGTCGACGTGCTGATCTCGGCGCCGCAGAAGGGCTGGTCGGCGCAGCCCTCGGCCGGCCTCGTGATGTTGAACGAGGCCGCGCGCGACCGGGCCAAGGCCGCCACCTCCACCTCTTTCGCCGTCGACCTCGGCAAGTGGCTCGCGATCATGGAGGCCTATGAGAATGGCGGCCACGCCTACCACGCCACCATGCCCACGGACGCCCTGCGCGCCTTTCGCGACGTGATGATCGAGACCCGCGAGATCGGCTTTGACAAGCTCGCCGAGGCGCAATGGGAGCAGGGCCGCCGGGTGCGCGCGGCGCTGGCGGCGCGGGGGATCAAATCGGTTGCGGCACAAGGGTTCGAGGCGCCCGGCGTGGTGGTGTCCTACACCGACGATCCGCAGGTGCAGACCGGCAAGGCCTTCGCCGCGCTGGGCCTGCAGATCGCAGCGGGCGTGCCGCTGATGGTGGGCGAGGGCGACGACTACCGCAGCTTCCGGCTGGGCCTGTTCGGGCTCGACAAGCTGGCCGATGTCGACGCGAGCGTGGCGCGGCTCGAAGCGGCGCTCGACAAGGTGTTTGGCTGAGCCGATCTGACCGGCCTGCAAACAAAACGCGCCGGTCCTGCGGGGCCGGCGCGCGTGTTTTACGGGGTGGGGGGGCGGTTTAGCGGCCGACTGAGATGGTGATCAGCACCAGGTAGACCACCGGCACGATAGCGACCATCACCAGGCCGACGCCGGCCAGCCCGTTCAGCGCGAAGCCCGCACCGAGCGCGCCGATGATCGCGAGGGCAACCACGAAGGCCCAGACTTCGCCGGGGTTCGACAGGTCGCGGTTGTGCGGCTCACCGGGCAGCGACTGGGTGTGGGAATGGGCCTCGGCAGCCGGGGTTTTGGACATGTCCATCGCGCGTCTCCTCCAATAGCGTTGGAGCACCCTTGTCGGACATGTATTAAAATATCCAAATAAGCCAATTTGTCGCAGCCGATCCCGTCGTCACGCAAAAAGGCGCGGCGCGAAGAGCCACGTCAGAGGGCGGGCCGCGTATCAGCGCCCGCCGGTCGTCGACGTGTCGATTACTTGCCGACCGAAACCAGCATGATCACGACGAAGAAAAGCAGGGTTGCGGCCAAGCCGGCGAAAACCACGTATGCCATTGGATTGTCTCCTTACGAGGGTGGAAATACGTTCCTCCGTGAGAGCTTAACGCATGGCGCAGGCGTTTGTGAAGGCCGCAGGCGGGGTGTGATGATGGCGCGGTGTCGCAGGCGGCGTCCGGGCCAGGCGGGGCCGGTCACGGCGCCGTGGCGCTCAGCTCTCGCGGTCGGTCAGCGCGGCGAGAAACCCGGCCAGATCGGCGGTGTGGTGCTCGATATGCGCGCCTTCGACCGGCTCGGGGGCTACGTGCACGGTGCGCATCCCGAGGCCGTGGGGCACCGCGAGGTTGCGCGGGTCGTCCTCGAACATCGCCGCCGCCAGCGGGTCGAGCCCATCGCGGGCAAACACCGTCTCGAACGCCTGAGCGTGCGGCTTGGGGTGATAGCCCGCCTCCTCGACGCCGTAGATCGCATCGAACAGTCCCGACAGCCCGCGCGCCTCGATCACCCGCTCGGCGTAGGGCACGGTGGCGTTGGTAAAGACGATCCGCCGCCCCGGCAGGTCGCCAAGCCGCGCCGCCAGCTCCGGGTCGGGCTTCAGCGGCGCGAACGAGATATCGTGCACCTCCTCGAGGTAGGGGCCGGGGTCGATCCCGTGCACCTGCATCAGCCCGGCGAGCGTGGTGCCGTAGTCGCGCCAGTAGAGATCGCGCAGCCGGTCGGCCTCGGCGTGGTCGACCCTGAGCGCGTCCATCACCCACTCGGTCATCTTCACGTTGATCTGGTCAAACAGCGCCGAAGCGGGGGGATAGAGCGTGTTGTCGAGGTCGAAGACCCAGGTGGTGACGTGAGAGAAGCGTTGGCGCAGCATGGGCGCAGGCTAGGGGGGCGCGGCGGCGGGCGCAATGGGCCGCGGCGCGGGCATGATCGGTATACCAAAGCTTGAACGTCGGGCGTGCCCGTGCATAGTCGAAACAATTGTATACGGGAGATGCACGTGGCCGACGAGAAATCCGCGCACAAAGACGCTTACACGCTGATCCTCGACGCCATCGACGCCGGGATCTACCGGCCCGGCGCGCGCATGGTCGAGAGCGAGCTGGCGGAGCGCTTCGGCGTCTCGCGCACGCCGATTCGCGAGGCGCTGCAACGGCTTGAGACGCAGAGCCTGCTGATCCGCGACGGCCGCTCGCTGATCGTCGCCTCGCTCGATCACAACCAGCTGGCCGAGCTCTACGCGGTGCGCGCCGAGCTCGAGGGGCTGGCGGCACGGCTCGCGGCCCAGCATGCCGCCCCCGAGGAGGTGCGGGTGCTGCGCGAGATGGTCGAGGACGACCGCAAGCTCCTGAACGACCCGGCGGCGCTGTCGCGGGCCAACCGGCGGTTTCACAAGCAGATCCACCTGGCCAGCCACAACCGCTACCTGGTGCAGCAGCTCGATCTCGTGCACCGCACCATGGCGCTGCTCGCCACCACCTCGCTCGCGGTCGAGGGCCGCTCGAAAACCGCGATCGGCGAACATGATGCGATCGTGCGCGCGATCGAGGCGCGTGACGGCGACGCCGCCGACGCGGCCCTGCGCGCCCATATCAGCCGCGCCTTCGAAACCCGGCTCAGGCTCGTGTCCGCCGCCGCCGCAGAGGGCCACGCCTGATCGCCCAGATATCGTGGTCGCGGTGCAAATGCCCGTGCGCCGTCTTGTCCCAGTAGAACGGCTTGGTGACGATCTCGGTGATGCCCTTGATCGCGGCGAAGGTGGCGAGGGGCCAGTAGACGTGCAGCGTGGGCACCCATTTCATCAGGAAGCGGTGTTCGCCGCGTGAAACCGCCAGCACGCCGACGGCGATGGTGAGCAGCTCCGAGCTGGCGAACACGGCAGCCAGAACCCAGAACATCGCCTGTGGCATCGCGTTCACCAGCGGATGCGGCAGGCCCAGCGGCAGCGCCCAGAAGCTCCACAGAAACGGCGCCAGCAGGAACTGGCTGAGGGTGCCGAGAAACAGGAATTGCACGCCGAGAAACTTGCGCAGGCCCAGCTCCATCAAAAGCCGGCGCGGGGTGCGCATATGCACCACCCAGGTCATCGCGTAGCCCTTGATCCAGCGCGAGCGCTGCTTGATCCAGGGCAGGGCGCGGCAATTGGCCTCTTCCTTCGTGACCGTCTCGATCAGCTCGGTGCGGTAGCCGTGGCGGGCGAGGCGGATGCCAAGGTCGGCGTCTTCGGTGACGTTATGCGCGTCCCAGCCGCCGAGCTCTTCCAGCGCCGCGCGGCGGAAAAACAGCGTGGTGCCGCCGAGCGGCACGGCGAAGCCCATCCGCTCCAGCCCCGGCAGCACGATGCGAAACCAGGTGGCGTATTCGATCGTGAAGGCGCGCGCGAGCCAGTTTTCGGTCGGGTTGTAGAAATCGAGCATGCCCTGCAGGCAGGCCACCGACGGCCCGCGTTCGGCGAAGCGGCGCACGATCTTGTGGATCTGGCCGGGCTCCGGCGCGTCCTCGGCATCGTAGACCCCGACGATCGAGCCGCGCACGAAATCCAGTGCGAAATTGAGCGCGCGCGGCTTGGTGCGCACCGCGCCGCGCGGCACGGTGATCTGGCGCATCCAGCGCGGCAGGGCAGACTGGGCGAGCGTGGCATGGGTGAGCGTGTCGTCTTCCTCGACCACGAGGCAGATATCGAGCAGCTCGCGGGGGTAATCTAGCGCGGCGAGGCGTTTGACCAGCCGGCCGGCGATCTCGCGCTCTTTGTAGAGCGGCACGAGGATCGAGACGGTGGGCAGGCGCAGAAATCCGGGGCCGGCGGGGATCGGCTCGGGCACGCCGGTGTCGACCCGCGAGCGGTGGCGCATGTGCAGGATCGCGGCGCCAAGCTTGAGCCCGGAGTTGACGATCAGCGTGAGCACGGCCCAGCCCACCAGCAGGGCGAAGCCCGCGAGCGGCGCGGCGATTGACACGGTGGCGACACCGGCCAGGATCGCCACCACCCAGCGCCAGGCCGGGCCGGCCCGCCAGGTCCGGCAGCTCTCGTGCTCGGCCACGCGCGTCTCGGCCCGCCGGGCGAGCGCGCGGTGGCGGGTGGCGATCAGCGCCGCCTGGATGTCGTCTTCCGGCGCGACCGCCCGCATCACCCGGCCAAACCGGTCAGTGAGCTCCGGCGCGAGCCGGTCAAACTCGTCGGGCCGCGAGCAGATTACCACCGTGGCGCCGCCGACCCGTTTCCACGGCACCACGCCGTTCTGGATGCAGTATTGCGCGCCGATCACATCGACCAGCCGCATATCGGGCGGCTCCGCGCGCAAGTCCGCAATGGTGGTGTCATATTGAAAGGCGAGCGCGCTGTAGAGCGCCTCGGGCGTGACCATGCCCTGGGCGAGCAGGATATCGCCAAACCGCGCGTCTTCGCGGGCCTGGAGCGCGACGGCGCGGGCAAGGTCTTCGGGGCTGAGATCGCCGCGTTCGACGAGGATCTGGCCCACCGGCTTGCGCCGCGACGCGGCCTCGCCACCATCGCGGTGGGCGAGAAACGGGCCATGCGCGCCGCGGGGGCGGGGCCCCGCCATATGCGGGCGCGGTGGGGCGGCGTGGAAGATCGCGTGCGCGGTGGGAGGCGGGCCACTGGGGGCGGGAAAATCGACCACCCTGGCGCAGTCCAGCGCGGCTGCGGGCAAGGCACAGGGCTCGGGTCGGTGCCCCGCGCGCACGCCGCCGACCCCAGCCGAGGCGAGAAAGCCGGGAAGTTGGTCGTGATCGCGCAAACCCATGGCGGTGCCTGTTACCCCTGTTGGGGAATACCATGGCTCAAGGATCGTTAACGCGGCGTTAACGTGGGTGGGCGGCGGCCGGATTTTCGCCGCGACCCGGCGTTACTTGCGTGCCGACATCGCCGTGGCGAAGCGCTCGAACAGGTAGTAGCTGTCCATCGGGCCGGGGCTGGCCTCGGGGTGGTATTGCACCGAGAACACCGGGCGGCCGTCTACTGCGATGCCGCAGTTGGAGCCGTCGAACAGGCTCACATGGGTCTCGCGCACGCCTTCGGGGAGGGTCTGGCTGTCGACGGTGAAGCCGTGGTTCATCGAGGTGATCTCGACCTTGCCGGTCTCCTTGTCCTGCACCGGGTGGTTGGCGCCGTGGTGGCCGTGGTTCATCTTCACGGTCTCGGCCCCGAGCGCCAGCGCCAGCATCTGGTGGCCGAGGCAGATGCCGAAGATCGGCAGGCTTTCGTCGGCGAGCAGGCCCTTGATCATCGGCACGGCATAGGCGCCGGTCGCGGCCGGATCGCCCGGCCCGTTCGACAGGAACACCCCGTCGGGGTTCAGCGCCTTGACCTCTTCGGCGGTGGCGGTCGCGGGCAGCACGGTCACGTCGCAGCCCGCCGAGGCGAGCGAGCGCAGGATGTTGCGCTTGGCACCGTAGTCGATCGCCACGACCTTGTATTTGGGCGCGTCCTGCCGCTTGTAGCCGTCGGGCCAGGCCCAACGCATCTCGTCCCAATGGTAGGACTGGCGGCAGGTCACGTCCTTGGCGAGGTCAAGCCCGACCAGCCCGGGGAAGGCGCGCGCGCGGGCCACCAGCGCCTCGATGTCGAAATTCCCGTCCGGGTCATGTGCCAGCGCCACGTGCGGGCTGCCCTGCTGGCGGATCGCGCGGGTGAGGCGGCGGGTATCGACCCCGCCGATGCCGATCCGGCCCCGGCGCGCGAGCCAGCTGTGCAGATCTTCCGTCGCGCGCCAGTTCGACGGCTCGGTCGGATCCCATTTCACCACCATCCCGGCGGCGACCGGCTCGCTCGCCTCGTCGTCTTCCGGGGTCACGCCGGTGTTGCCGATATGCGGGAAGGTGAAGGTGACCACCTGCCCGGCGTAGGACGGATCGGTCATGATTTCCTGGTAGCCGGTCATCGCGGTGTTGAAGCAGAGTTCGGCCGTGGTCTCGCCGACAGCCCCGAAGCCCTGGCCGTAGAACACCGTTCCATCGGCGAGTGCGAGGCAGGCGGTGGGCTTGGGCTTGTTCGATGCGGATGCGGCAGTCGGCATGACGGTTCCCCCTGGGGCCAAATTGTCGTGTTTCTAGGTGGCGGGCGGGCGAGGGTCAAGCGCCGCGGTGCGGCGAGCGGCGCGCTTGTCTTGCCCGGCGCGACGGGGTAAGGCGGGGGCCGTTATCGCAATCGCCGGGGACCGGAACCGATGGACATGCGCGCGCGCCTGAACGAGGCGCTCAAGACCGCAATGAAAGAGAAAGACGCGCCGCGTCTTTCGACCCTTCGCCTGATCAACGCGGCGATCAAGGACCGTGATATCGCGCTGCGGGGCACCAGCGAGGAGACGGAAGTGTCGGACGACGACATTCTCGGCATCCTCGGCAAGATGGTGAAGCAGCGCCAGGAAAGCGCACGCGCCTACGAAGAGGGCGGACGCCTGGAGCTGGCCGAGAAGGAGCTCGGCGAGGTCACGATCATCGAGGAGTTCCTGCCGCGTCAGCTTTCGGATGAGGAAGTGACCGGGGCGATCGAGGCGGCGATTGCCGAGGTGGGCGCGGAAGGCATCCGCGATATGGGCCGGGTGATGGGCGTGCTGAAGGGCAAGTACACCGGCCAGATGGATTTCGGCCGCATTGGCCCGATGGTGAAGGCCAAGTTCGGCTGAGCCCTGTGCTAAAGCCGGGTCCAGACCAGGCCGGCATGTGCGATGTGGGCCGTCAGGAACCCGGCCGACAGCCCCCAATAGACCACGATCCAGACCCGGCGCGGTGAAACCACCGGCACCGCCGCGAGCAGGGCGAGCCCCGCGAGCCAGAGCCCTGCGGTCCAGGCCGGTGCGGTGAAGCCGAGCGCCGATGTGGCGAGCGCGCTGTGCGGCACGATGATCTGCACCACCCAACTGCCAACATAGACGGCCGCGCCCGCGAGGTAGAGCGCCCAGCCCGCGCGCCTGTGCCGAAGCGGCAGGAAAAACGCGAGAGCAAACATCGCGGTGCGCAGGATGTTTTCCGGCGCGCCGATCACCGGCGGGATCGCGGCCCAGAACACTTCGGGCTGGTAGGCCGGGGGAAGATACCGCGCGACGATGATGTTCATCGCCAGCAGCGGCAGTACCAGCAGGCCGATCGGCGTCAGGTGAGGGCGCAGAGACATGCGCGACTGTGCGCCTTTGTCAGGGCTGGTCAAGGGATGGTCCCGGGTCTGGCCACCGGGCCGCGCTCGCTGGATGCTCTCGGATTGATGAATGCGCGGACCGGTATCACTCCGCGCGGCGCGATTGCGCGAGCACAAGCGCCTGGCGCAGCTCCTCGTGCAGGCGCGGCCGCTCGGCCTCGGACAGGAAGGCGCCGATTTCCACCTCGCGGCCCCCGCCCTTCAGGGTCACGTAGTCTGGCACCGGTCCGCCTTTGGGGTGCAGGTGCAGGCTGACCCAGTAGGGATTCGCCTCCCACTCGGCGTGGCGTCCGTAGGGCCCATCGCGGGTGAGGCGGATCAGGTCGGGCCAGATCTCGAGCGATTCGAGGATTTCGCCGTCGCGGTAGTTCTTGTCGATGAACCACCACAGCGCCACCAGCGCGCCGAGGCCGGGCACCAGCAGCCACCACAGCGCCAGCGTGCCGATGAAGGCCGAGACCGGGATCAGGGTGGCGACGAAGGCCATGGCAATGATGAACACGAAGCCGCGCTTGGGCAGCGAGCGGAACGGCCAGACGTGCAGGCGCGCGATCGGCACCGCGCCTTCGGCGTGGCCGGGGGCGTTTGGGGTGGGGGCCTTGGTCAGGGGAATGTCCCAGTCATAGGGCATGGCAGCGTGCTCGCGGGGGCAACGAAAAAGGCCCGGACGTTTCCGCCCGGGCCCCGATTGGTTCAGCCGGCGGCCCTTAGTGGGCGTGGCTGTGGTCCCAGTCTTCCGGCTTGGGGAGCGTCTCGAAAGTGTGCTCCGGCGGCGGGCAGGGCAGGGTCCACTCCAGCGTGTCGGCGTATTCGTTCCAGTAGTTGTTCTCGGTCACGCGCTTACCCCGGAACAGGGTGTAGAACACGATGCCGATGAAGAACAGGAACGAGGCGAACGAGAGCAGCGCACCGATCGACGAGATCTTGTTCCAGTAGGCGAAGGCCTCCGGGTAGTCGATGTAGCGGCGCGGCATGCCCTGGCGGCCGAGGAAGTGCTGCGGGAAGAAGGTGACGTTGACGCCGATGAAGAACATCCAGAAGTGCAGCTTGCCAGCCCATTCCGGATACTGGCGGCCCGACATCTTGCCGATCCAGTAGTAGATCCCGGCAAAGATGGTGAAGGCCGCCCCCATCGACATGGTGTAATGGAAGTGCGCCACGACGTAGTAGGTATCATGATACATCCGGTCCACGCCGGCCTGGCTGAGCACCACGCCGGTCACGCCGCCGACGGTGAACAGGATCAGGAAGCCGAAGGCGAACAGCATCGGTGTCTTGAACTCGATCGAACCGCCCCACATCGTCGCGATCCAGGAGAAGATCTTGATGCCGGTGGGCACCGCGATGACCATCGTCGCCAGCATGAAATAGCTCTGCTGGGTCAGGCTCAGGCCGACGGTGTACATGTGGTGCGCCCAGACCACGAAGCCGATCACGCCGATCGCGATCAGCGCCCAGACCATCGGCAGGTAGCCGAACACCGGTTTCTTCGAGAAGGTCGCGAACACGTGGCTGACGAGGCCGAAGCCGGGCAGGATCACGATGTACACTTCCGGGTGGCCAAAGAACCACAGGATGTGCTGGTAGAGGATCGGATCGCCACCGCCCGACGGGTCGAAGAAGGTGGTGCCGAAATTGCGGTCCATCAGCAGCATGGTGATGGCGCCGGCGAGCACCGGCAGGCTGAGGAGAATCAGCCAGGCGGTGACGAAGATCGACCAGGCGAACAGCGGCACCTTGAACAGCGTCATGCCGGGGGCACGCATGTTCAGGAAGGTGGTGATCATGTTGATCGCGCCGAGGATCGACGAGGCGCCCGAAACGTGGACCGCGAAGATCGCGAGGTCCATCGACCAGCCCTGCTCGGTGGTCGACAGCGGCGGGTAGAGCACCCAGCCCACGCCCGAGCCCGATTGCCCGTTGCCGCCAGGGGCGAGCAGCGAGGCCACGCCCAGCGCGGTGCCGGTGACGTAGAGCCAGAACGACAGGTTGTTCATCCGCGGGAACGCCATGTCGGGCGCGCCGATCTGCAGCGGCATGAAGTAGTTGCCAAAGCCACCGAACAGCGCCGGGATGACGACGAAGAACATCATCAGCACGCCGTGGTAGGTGATCATCACGTTCCACAAATGGCCGTTCGGTGTGCAGGCCTCGGCGCCGATACCCGACAGGAACCGCGCCGCCGGCTCACCCGCCTCGTTGAGGCACATGAACTGCACGCCCGGCTCCATCAGCTCGAGCCGCATGTACACGGTGAAAGCCACCGAGATCAGGCCGACGAAGGCCGAGAAAAACAGGTAGAGGACCCCGATGTCCTTGTGGTTGGTGGACATGAACCAGCGGGTGAAGAACCCGCGGGTATCGTGGTGATCCTGTCCGTGGATGGCTGCGTCGGCCATGAACGTCTCCCCTTAGCGTTATCCGCCCGGATGCGACGTCCTGACGCACACGGGCTTTTGAATGTGTGTAAAGGGGGAAATCGCGTGAGGCAAGTTGTCACAGCGACAAGGTGTCAAAAAAGACCGGCGCGCCGCAACAAAAGAAAACCCCGCCCGCGGGGTGCGCGGGCGGGGCCTGAACCGGTGCTGAAGCGGGGGCTTACTCGGGCTGGAACTGCGCGAGGTAGGCGATCACGTCGGTGACGTCTTTCAGCTTCTGCGGCGTCATCGAGGTCTTGCCGTTGATATATTCCTTGGCGTTGGGGATGTACTTGGCCATCTCCTCGGCGTTCCAGATCAGCCCGCCTTCACCGAGCGCGATCATCTCGTCGGAGAATTTGCCAAACTCGGCTTCGGTGCCAGCCTGGCGGCCAACCACGCCCCAGAGGTTCGGGCCGGTCTTGCCGCCCTTGACGATGGTCTCGCCGGCCGGGTCGACGATCGAGTGACAGGCCTTGCATTTTTTGAAGTCTTTTTCGCCTTGGTCGACGTCGTTCTCGGCGAAGGCCGGCGCGGCGAGCGCGATCAGGGCGGCGGCGGTGGTGAGAATATTTTTCATTGCGGTCCTCTCGGGTTGCTGAGTGGTTTCAGTCGCAGGTTTTCGCGGGCGATGGTCGACACATATCTTCCCTGTCGGCACACCGCATGTAATCCGTCTCGATTTATGTGGCGCATATGGGCGCGAATCTCAAGGGACGAGCTGTCGCATCGCCGACGGAATCGCCCGGCCCGGCCGTACTAATGGGTTGGGCGCGGTTTCAGCCGCCAAATACCTGCGCAAAAGTCCGCGCAAGCGCCACGTCGAGGTCGTCCATCGTCACCGGCAGGCCGAGGTCGATGAGCGAGGTCACGCCGTGGTCGGTGATGCCGCAGGGCACGATGCCGGTGAAATGCCCGAGATCGGGATCGACGTTGATCGACAGCCCGTGAAAGCTGACCCAATGGCGCAACCGGATGCCGATCGCGGCGATCTTGTCCTCGGCGGCCGCGCCGCTGGGCGTGCGCGGCTTTTGCGGGCGTTGCACCCAGACGCCCACGCGACCGTCTCTGATTTCGCCCGTCACGTTGAACTCGGCGAGCGTGGCGATCACCCAGTCTTCGAGCTGTTTGACGAAGGCGCGTACGTCATGGCCGCGTTTGCCGACGTCGAGCATGGTGTAGACCACGCGTTGGCCCGGCCCGTGGTAGGTGTATTGCCCGCCGCGCTTGGTGGCGTAGACCGGAAAGCGGTCGGGATCGACCAGGTCGGCCGGCTTGGCGGAGGTGCCGGCGGTGTAGAGCGGCGGGTGCTCGACCAGCCAGACCAGCTCGCCCGCCTCACCGCGTGCGATCGCTTCGGCGCGTGCCTCCATCGCCGCCACGGCATCGTCGTAGGCGGTCAGGCCGGGTGAGATGCGCCACTCGGGGCGGGGCAGAGGAGCGTCGGTCATGAGGCCAATTTGCATGGCGGCAGCAGATTGTCAAAACCCGTGAATTTCCCTCTTGGCATCGCACGGAGGGGGCGCTATGTAGCCCCCCACCAAGCCTAGATTTTGCGGTCGTGGCGGAATTGGTAGACGCGCAGCGTTGAGGTCGCTGTGGGGTAACTCCCGTGGAAGTTCGAGTCTTCTCGACCGCACCATCCTTCAAGAGGTCAAGCGGCCCATGCCTTGTGTGTGGGCTTTTTTGTTGCCTGCGTCAGAGTTCCGCGATGCCGGGCGCAAATGCCAGAAGGCCCGCAGAACCTGCGGGCCTTCGGATCGTATCCGGCCGGCCCCCGGTCGGGGCCGTTCGGCGTCAGTGGTGACCGCGGCCTTTGTTGCGAACGTCGCTCTGGCCGGTGCTGCCATCGCCCCAGTCGCTTTCGTCGCCGTTCGGAGCTTCGCCGGCGTTGCCGACGCATTTGTCGTTGCCGGGGTTGGCCGCGTTACATTCTTCGGTGTCGTCGGACGCTGTTTCGTCAGGCGTTGTTTCGTCGGAGGTCGTGTCGTCAGGCGTCGTAGCAGGGATCGACGATTGCGGAGCGGGGTTGTTGACGAACATCGTCATCATCCCTTGTCCGGTGTTGATGCCGTCATATTCGTCGGTGACATTCTCCAGGCCGCGCACAACTTCCGCAGAAAACACCAGACCCAAGCCCATTATGCCGGCCACCAGAACGGTCCAGTCGATGGTCAATTGACCACCTTCATCACGCAGGAAAGGTACCAGTTTCATTTTTTGTCACCAATCTTCTTCACTCGGTCAAAATTCCATGCCCGGCCTTTCGCCGGGGCCCGCCCATCGCATTCCGGGAAGTGTTCAATACTGACTATGCATAAGATCTAGGCCCGAAATGTGGCGAAAAGTGGCGATTTCAGGGCATTTTCAACCGCGTGTGCCACAATCTCTGGGGGGCCGTGCGATCGTAGACCGGGACAGTGGCAATCAGCGGGCGCGCAAGCCGGGGGGCTGGCCGCATGGTTAATCCGCCGGATTCGCCGGGGCGGTTTCGGCGCCGATATGTGCCAGCGCGGGGCAGCCGACTCGCGCCAGCAGCGTGGCGACGCGGGCGCGCGCGCGCGGGCCGGCCCAGCCGATGGGGGCGAGCGCGTCGGGCAGGGGCGGGTGGCGCAGCACGAGGCGGCGCCAGCCGTGCACGATCAGCCCGCGCAGCGCCGCACGGTCGAGGTCCGGCAGGCGCGCCGGGTCGACCCCGTCCAGCGCGGCCCCCGCTTTGGCAAGGCGGGCGTCGAAGGCGACATAGGCGGCGGCGAGGTCGGCGGGGATAGCTGCGGCGCGCAGCCAGTCGGGCAGGCCGGGCGCGGTGCCGGCAAGGCGGAAATATCCCGCCCGGTCGGCGCCTTGACCGGTGCCGAGCCAGGCGCCGGGGGCAAGCACTACATGGCTCGCGGCGAGATCAGCGCCGTCGGTGGCGCGCCGGTCGGGGCCGGCGATGAGCACGTGCCAGGCCTCGGGCGCGGGGGCGTCGCGGGCGTAGATGCGCGTGCTGGCGGCCTCGGCCTCGGCCCGGCCCGCGTCGCTCAGCCGATAGTGAGAGATCCGGCCGGCGCGGCGCGCGATGATCCAGCCATCGCGCCGCAGCCGGTGCAGCGCCACGCGCATCGCCTCGGGCCGCACCCCGATCCGCCCGGTGATCGCCGACAGCGCCGGGCCGGAGATCTCGGCCCCCGGCCGGCGCGCGAGATCGCCAAACAGGGTCACGATCAGGGACCAGGTGCGCGGCTCATCGTCGCGCAGCAGGGCGGCGATGGCGGCGTCGGCGCTCATGCGTAGGCGTTCATGGTGAGAAGGTCGTACTCCGCCACCGGCTCGCCGTGCTGGTTCATCAGCGTCACGTGCCAGCGCACCTCGCCGTAATCGTCGGTGCGGCGGGTCTTCTGCTTCACCGTCAGGCGCACCGACAGGCTGTCGCCCGCCACCACCGGCTTGAAGAAGCGCAAAGCGTCGAGGCCGGTGTTGGCGAGCACCGGGCCGGGGTTCGGCTCGACGAAGAGCCCGGCGGCGAACGACAGCAGCAGGTAGCCATGCGCCACCCGGCCGGGGAAGAACGGGTTGGCGGTGGCTGCCGCCTCGTCCATGTGGGCATAGAAGGTATCGCCGGTGAACCGGGCGAAGTGCTCGATATCGTCGAGTGTGATCTGGCGCGGCCCGGCGTGGATCGTCTCGCCGATCTCGAGGGCATGGAATACGCGCGTGAAGGGGTGGGCCGGACCGGTCTTTTCCGCCGCCCCCGGCACCCAGCGCCCGCCCACGGCGGTGAGCAGATCGGGGCTGCCCTGCACCGCCACGCGCTGCATGTAGTGCAGCACCCCGCGCACGCCGCCGAGCTCCTCGCCGCCGCCCGCGCGCCCCGGCCCGCCATGGATCATGTGCGGCATCGGCGCGCCGTGGCCGGTGGCCTCGCCGGCGCTGGCGGGATTGTTGAAATAGAGCCGCCCGTGCGCCGGGCCCGCGCCCAGCACCGCCGCGCGGGCCACATCGCCGCTCTCGGTGACGATCGAGGCGACAAGGCTGCCGCCGCCCCGGTTCGCCAAGTCCAGCCCGTGGTCGAGATCGCGGCAGGGCATCACCGTGGCGACCGGGCCGAACGCCTCGGTGGCATGCACGTGATGCGCCGCGTCGGGGTCGGCGCAATGGAAGAGCATCGGCGCCAGGAAGGCATCGCGGCTCACATCGCCGCTGACGAGGAAAGCGTCGGGATCGCCAAACACCCGCTCGGCCTCGCTGCCGATCAGCGCGGCGCGCGCGAGCACGTCGGCCTTCTGGTCGGTTGAGACCAGCGGGCCCATGCCGGTGGCCTTGTCGCGCGGATCGCCCAGCGTGGTGGCGGCGAGCCGGGCCGAGAGCGCTGATATCACGGCGGGCAGATGGGGCTCGGGCACGATGATGCGGCGGATCGCGGTGCATTTCTGCCCCGCCTTCACCGTCATCTCGCGGTGTGCCTCGGTGATGAACAGATCGAACGCCTGCGAGTCGGGGGCCACGTCGGGGCCGAGGATGGTGGCGTTGAGGCTGTCCTGCTCGGCGGTGAAGCGTACTGCGTTTTCGATCAGGTTGGGCCGGCTGCGCAGCATCGTGCCGGTGGCGGCCGAGCCGGTGAAGCTCACCACGTCCTGGGCGCCCAGCCGATCGAGCAGATCGCCGGTGCCGCCGGCGATGAACTGCACCGCGCCCTCGGGCAGCAGGCCGCTCTCGAGGATCAGCCGCACCGCGGCTTCGGTGACGTAGGAGGTGGAGGTGGCCGGTTTGACGATGGCGGGCATGCCGGCGAGCAGGGTGGGGGCGAGCTTTTCGAGCATCCCCCAGACCGGGAAGTTGTAGGCATTGATATGCACGGCGACGCCATGCAGCGGCACCGCTACGTGCTGGCCCATGAACGTGCCCTCGCGCCCGAGCCGCTCCAGTCCGCCGTCGAGGTAGACCTGCCCGTCGGGCATCTCGCGCCGGCCCTTCGAGGCGTAGACGAACAGCGTGCCGATGCCGCCGTCGATATCGAAGCGGTGATCATTGAGGGTCGCGCCGGTATCGTAGGAGATCTCGTAGAGCGCCTTGCGCCGCTCGTTGAGGTAGAGGGCGAGCGATTTCAGCATCAGCGCGCGGTCGTGAAAGCCCATCGCGCGCAAGGATGGCCCGCCGACCGATTTGCCGTATTCCAACATTCTGGCGGTTTCGAGCGCGGCTCCTCCCGCTTCGGCAATCACTTTTCCGCTGATCGCCGAGCGGATCGGGGTCGCGCCCGAGCCGGGTGAAACCCAGTCGCCGGCGGCGTAGCTTGAGACCTTCAGCATAATTTTCCCCTCAGCCGTGCACGTCGTAGTCGACCGCCACGCGGTCCGACAGCGGGTAGCATTGGCAGGTGAGCACGTAGCCGCGCGCCACCTCGTCGTCTTCCAGCGCGTGGTTGGCGCGCATCTCCACCTCGCCCTCGGTGACCCGGGCAAGGCAGGTGGAGCAGACCCCGGCGGTGCAGGCGTAGGGCGCGGGCAGGTCGTTGGCCAGCGCCGCTTCCAGCACCGAGGTGTCGCGGCTCATGCGCACGGTGCGGGTCGCGCCGTCGATGGTGATCGCCGCCTGCGTGTCGCCACCTGCCTGTTTCGCGGCCGCCACCTTCTGCGCCAACCGGCCCGGCTGGGCGGAGAGGAACAGCTCGTAGTGGATCGCCTTGGCCGGGAAGCGATGAGCCAGCAGCGCCGCCTCGATCCCCTTCATCATCGGCTCGGGGCCGCAGATATAGGCGGCGTCGATCGCCGGCAGGTCGATCCAGCGCTCGAACAGCGCGGCGCATTTGGCGGCGTCCACCCGGCCGGTAAACAGCTCGATCTCCTGCGCATCCTCCTCCAGAACGTGGATCACCGAGAAGCGGCCCATGTGGCGGTTTTTCAGATCCTCAAGCTCGTCGCGGAACATGATCGTGTTCACCGCGCGGTTGGCATAGACGAGGGTGAAGCTGCTCTGCGGCTCCTCCGCCAGCACGGTTTTCAGGATCGACAGCACCGGGGTGATGCCCGAGCCGCCGGCGAAGCCGAGGTAGTCGCGCCTGGCGCGCGTCTCAGGCAGGTGGAACACGCCCGAGGGCGGCAGCGCCTCGATCACGTCTCCGGGCCTCAGCGCGTCGTTCACCCAGTTGGAAAACGCCCCGCCCTCGACGCGCTTGACCGCCACTTGCAGCTTGCCCTCCGAGGGGGCGACGCAGAGCGAGTAGGAGCGGCGCAGCTCTTCGCCGTCGAAATCGTGGCGGAAGGTCAGGTGCTGGCCCGCCAGAAAGGGGAATTCCGCCGTGCCGGGTGCGGGCGCGAGTGTGACCACCACCGCGTCGCGGATCGTATTCTGCACATCGGTGACGGTAAGTTTATGAAATTGCATGGGTTTCCCTCAGATGCATTTGAAATAGTCAAACGGCTCGCGGCAGTCTGTGCAGCGCCACTGCGCCTTGCAGGGGGTCGAGCCGAACTGGCTGATCCGCTCGACATGCGCCGAGCCGCAATGCGGGCAGCGCTCCGGACCCTTGGCGGGCGAGGGCGGTGCGATGCCATAGGCTTCGAGCTTTTCGCGGCCCTCGGCGCTGAGCCAGTCGGTGGTCCAGGGCGGGGCGAGCTGGCGGCGCAGGTCGATCTTTTCGATCCCGGCCTCACGCAGCGCGCGCTCGATCTCGAAGTTGATCAGCGAGGTGGCGGGGCAGCCGGAATAGGTGGGGGTGACGGTGACGGCGAGCGTGTCGCCCTCCCAGGCGACGGCGCGGATGATGCCGAGATCGGTGAGGCTGATCGCCGGGATCTCGGGGTCGGGCACCTCGGCGAGGATCGCCATGATGGCGTCGGGGCCGGGGCGGGTCACCATTGCGCGTCCGGGTAGGCGCGCTGGAGCCATTGCATTTCGGTCAGCAGGTGGCCGAGATGTTCCGAATGCCGGCTGCCGTCGCGCCCGCCGCTGTGGCTCCACCGGCCCTCGGGCAGGGTCAGCGTGGCGGCCGCCATCGTCTCTGCCAGCGCCGCCTCGTAGCTGTCGCGCAGATCGGCGGGCCGGGGGGCGATACTCCGTTCGGCCAGCTCCGCATCGACCGCGTCGTCGCCAAACAGCTCGCCCACGTAAGGCGCGAGCCGGTCGAGCGCGGCTTGCATCCGGGCGTGGCTTTCCTCGGTGCCGTCGCCGAGGCCGATCACCGTGTCGCGCGATCGCTCAAGGTGATAGGCCACCTCTTTCACCGCCTTCTGGGCGATCGCCGAGACGCGGGGCTCGGCGCTGTCCACCAGCCGGGCCAGCATCAGCGCCTGCCATTGGTCAAACAGATATTGGCGCAGGATCGTCTGGCCGAAATCGCCGTTGGGCTGCTCGACCAGCAGCGCGCAGCGGAAATCCCAGGCATCGCGGCGGAACGCGAGCGCGTCGCCGTCGCGCCCCGCGCCTTCCACCTCACCGGCAAGGCCAAGCCAGAGCTGGGTTTGGCCGATCAGGTCAAGCGCGGTATTGGCCAGCGCGATATCTTCTTCCAGCACCGGCGCATGGCCGCACCATTCGCTCACCCGGTGGCCGAGCACGAGGGTGTTGTCGCCCATGCGCAGGCAGAATTCGAACAGACTTGCGTCCATCACATGGCTCCCACGTCATCGGGGATGTCGAAGAAGGTGGGGTGGCGGTAGACCTTGCTTTCGGAGGGCTCATAGAGCGGCCCCTTGTCGGAGGGCGACGAGGCGGTGATATCGGCGGCGCGCACCACCCAGATGCTCACGCCCTCATTGCGCCGGGTGTAGACGTCGCGCGCGTTCTTGATCGCCATCTCGGCGTCGGGCGCGTGCAGGCTGCCGACGTGGCGGTGGCTCATGCCGTGCTGGCCACGGATGAAAACTTCCCACAGGGGCCATTCTTTGCTCATCTCTCTCTCCCTATTGCGCCGCCGTGCGCGCCGCGCGTTTCTCGGCGTGGGCCATCAGCCCGTCGCGCACCCAGGCGCCGTCGTCCCAGGCCTTGCGCCGCGCCTCGAGCCGCTCCGTGTTGCATGGGCCATTGCCCTTCAGCACCGCGTAGAATTCCGACCAATCCGGCTCGGAAAAGTCGTAATGCCCTGTTTTGTCGTTGAATTTCAGGTACTCGTCGGGGATCGTCAGGCCGAGGTATTCCGCTTGCGGCACGGTCTGGTCGACGAATTTCTGGCGCAGCTCGTCGTTGGTGTTGATCTTGATCTTCCACGCCATCGATTGCGCGCTATGCACCGAGTCCTTGTCGGACGGGCCGAACATCATCAGCGAGGGATACCAGAACCGGTTCATCGCATCCTGCGCCATGTGCCGCTGCGCCTGTGTGCCTCGCGCCATCTTCATCATGATGTCGAAGCCCTGGCGCTGGTGAAAGCTCTCTTCCTTGCAGATCCGCACCATGGCGCGGCTGTAGGGGCCGAACGAGGTGCGTTGCAGCGGCACCTGGTTCATGATCGCGGCCCCATCCACCAGCCAGCCCACCGCGCCGATGTCGGCCCAGGTCAGCGTGGGATAGTTGAATATTGAACTATATTTCATCGCGCCGCTCAGAAGCGCCTCGGTGAGGTCGTCGCGGCTCACCCCGAGGGTCTCGGCGGCGCAGTAGAGGTAGAGCCCGTGACCGGCCTCGTCCTGCACTTTCGCCAGCAGGATCGCCTTGCGTTCCAGCGTCGGGGCGCGGGTGATCCAGTTGCCCTCGGGCAGCTGACCGACCACCTCGGAATGGGCGTGCTGGGCGATCTGGCGAATCAGCGTGGCGCGGTAGGCCTCGGGCATCCAGTCCTTCGGCTCGATCTTTTCGCCGGCGTCGATCCGGTCTTGAAAATGCGCCTCTTCCGGGCTCATCTCATCGCGCGCTTTCACGTCTTTTCCGGTCGATGTCACCATTTGTGCATACATGTCAGACCCTTTCGAGAATGAGGGCGACGCCTTGGCCCACGCCCACACACATGGTGCAGAGCGCGTAGCGGCCGCCGGTTTTTTGCAATTCATAGGCGGCGGTCATCACCAGCCGCGCCCCCGACATGCCGAGCGGATGGCCCATGGCGATGGCGCCGCCGTTGGGGTTCACATGCGCGCTGTCGTCGGCCAGGCCGAGCGCGCGCAGGCTGGCGAGCGACTGGCTGGCAAAGGCCTCGTTAAGCTCGATCACGTCGATCTGGTCGAGGGTCAGCCCGGCCTTGTCGAGCGCTTTGCGCGCGGCGGGCACCGGGCCGATGCCCATCACGCGCGGCGCCACGCCGGCCGCCTGCATCGTGACGATCCGCGCCATCGGCGTGAGCCCGTGGCGCTGGGCGGCCTCGGCGGAGGCGATCAGCAGCGCCGCCGCGCCGTCGTTCACGCCCGAGGCGTTGCCTGCCGTCACGCTCTTGTCGGGGCCGTTCACGCCGCCGAGCTTGGCCAGCATCGCGGCCGTAGTGCCGGGGCGGGGGTGCTCGTCGGTATCGACGATGACCGGATCGCCCTTGCGCTGCGGTATCTCCACCGGGCAGATCTCGGCGCCAAACCGCCCCGCCGCCTCGGCCGCCGCCCAGCGGGCCTGCGAGCGCGCGGCGAAGGCGTCCTGGTCTGCGCGGCTCACGTTGTAGTCTTCGGCCACGTTGTCGGCGGTTTGCGGCATCGAGTCGGTGCCATGCGCCGCCTGCATCTTCGGGTTCACGAAGCGCCAGCCGATGGTGGTGTCATACACCGCGTTGGCGCGGGTGAAGGCGGCCTCGGCCTTCGGCATCACGAAGGGCGCGCGGCTCATGCTCTCGACACCGCCGGCGATCGCCAGCGCGTAGTCACCTGCCCGGATCCCGCGCGCGGCCATGCCCACCGCATCCATGCCGCTCGCGCAGAGCCGGTTTACCGTGGTGCCCGGCACCTCGACGGGAAGGCCCGCGAGCAGGGCGGCCATGCGCGCCACGTTGCGGTTGTCTTCGCCGGCCTGGTTGGCGTCGCCCAGGATCACGTCGTCGAGCGCGGCCCAGTCCACCTGCGGGTTGCGCGCGATCAGCGCGGCGATCGGCAGGGCGGCGAGGTCGTCGGGGCGCACCGAGGCCAGCGCGCCGCCATAGCGACCGATCGGCGTGCGTTGCGCGTCGCAGATGAATGCCTCGGCCATGTGCGGCGGATCCTCCCTGAGCGGTCGGAGAAAAGCCGACCGCGCAGTCAGGAGTAGAAGCTGGGACGATTCGACGCAAGTCGGATGTTACGCAGATTGAAAAAATGGCGAAATTCGGTAACGTATCGCCCGCTTGTGCCCGCCAATCCGGCGCGATACCACCCGCGCCATGACCCTGCCGCCGGCCCGCCATATCGCCTTCACCGCCCTGCTGCTCGCCCTCGGCGGGCTCGGCGGCAGTGCCATGGCGGCGCTGGGCACGCCCTTGCCCTACATGCTCGGCAGCCTGCTTGCGGCCGCGCTCGCCGTGGCCTTCGCCCAGCACCGCTTTCCCGAGGGCTACAGCTTTCCGATGCCGTTCCGGATGGTCTTCGTCGGCGTGATTGGCACGATGATCGGCGCGCGGCTCACGCCGGACACGCTGTCGCTGCTGCCGTTGCTCACCTTCTCGGTGCCGGCGGTGGCGGTGTTCGTGCTTGGCGCGCACGGGCTCAACTACGTGATCTTCCGCCGGCTCGGCGGCTACGACCGCGCCACCTCCTATTATTCCGGCAGCCCCGGCGGGCTGTTTGAGGCGATCCTGTTCGGCGAAGATTCCGGCGCGGATGTACGCATCCTGACGATGATGCAGTTCTTGCGCATCATCGTGGTGGTCACGCTGGTGCCGGTGGGGATGTCGATCTGGGAGGGCCACCCGGTGGGCTCGGCCGGCGGCATGAGCTTTGCGCCGGGCGCGACCGATTGGGCCGATATCCCGGTGGTGCTCGTGATCGCCGTGGCGGGGCTGTGGTTCGGCAAGCGGATGCACCTGCCGGCGGCGCAGCTGATCGGCCCCTTGCTGATCGCCGGGGCGCTGGCGATGACCGGGCTGGTCGAGATCGCCGCGCCGGGCTGGCTGGTGGCGGTGGCGCAGGTGGTGCTGGGCGCGGGGCTCGGCATCCGTTTTACTGGCATGACCGGTCAGATGTTCCTGCGCGGCATGGGGCTTTCGCTGGTCTCGGTGGGGGCGATGATGGCGCTTGGCGTGGCGCTGGCGGCGGCGGTGCATCGCCTCAGCGGCTTGCCGACCGACATGCTGGCGGTCAGCTTTGCCCCCGGCGGGGTGGTCGAGATGAGCCTGATCGCGCTCTCGCTCGCCGCCAACCCGGCGATCGTGACCCTGCACCACCTGGTGCGGATCATGTTCACCGTGGGCGAGATGGCGCTGGTGCACAAACGCGGCTGGGTCTGACCGCGCCTATACATCGGGGGATGCCCCGGGCCACTGAGGGCAATGGCGCGGCTCAGCGGTTCGCGTCGATCCAGCGCGACATCAGCCCGGCATCTCGAAAGCACTCGTCGGGGATGGCGCGCCGCTTGATCCGGGCGATCTTCTCGGCATAGGCCACTTGGCGCGAGGTGGCGCCGGGGGCGGTGGCGGCGGCGCGCCTATGCACATCGATCCAGCGCGAGAGAGAGACCCGGCTTTCCAGCGAGGCGTGGGGGATCGCGTGATCCATCCGGCGGGCGATGGCGCGGGCATAATCGAGCTGCTTTTGCGTCGGCGGCAGGGATGTCAGGTCATACATGGCGCTCTCCTTGTCGCACCTTGGCGCAGAACAAAGATAGAACATGTATCGCCCCGGATCAAGCCGGCCGCGCTCAACAGCCTGTGATCGGCGGGCAGTGGCGCAGGGGCCTGCCGGGTGGGCCGCCCGTTGCGCGGCCGAGAAGGGTGGGCGATCCGGGGGGACCGCCCGCCCGGGTTCACTTGTCTTCGAGACAGGCCACGATCCCCTCGGCAACCGCGTCGAGCGTGGCGGCGTAGTGGCCGGGGCCGGGGGTCTGGAGCACGCCGGTCGGGTCGAGCGTGCCGATCCTGAGGCCGGTGTCGCCGGCGATGGCTTCGAGCAGCGCCGGGTCGAACGCCGGCTCGGCATAGGCGCAGGCGATATCGTGGGTGGCCACCAACGCCTCAAGCTTGGCCAAGGCCGCTGCCGAGGGCGAGGCGGCATCGCCGGGGCGCACGCTGCCGGCGATGGTGATCGGGAAGCGGTCGGCGAAATAGCCGAACGAGGCGTGGAACGTGATGATCTCGGTGCCGGCGTAAGGGGCGAGGCGGGCCTCGATCCGGGCGGTCAGATCGTCGATCCCCGTTTGCGCGCGGGCGGCGTTGGCGCGGTAAGTGGCGGCGTTGTCGGGGTCGCGCGCTGCCAGCTCGTCGGCGAAGACGCCAAGCCAGGCGCGGGCATTGTCGACCGACAGCCACAGGTGCGGGTCTTTGCCCTCATGATCGTGGTTGTCTCCGTGGTCGTCGCTGTGGTCATCGCCATGAGCGTCGCCTTCCGCGTCATGGGCCGGCTCGGGTGCGCCAACGGGGGG
>SWCD01007970.1_pt1 | contig 94486 bp, 87 predicted proteins | sample 4693011 | NCBI WGS metagenome assembly SWCD01 (sample SAMN10267278, study PRJNA491770) | bioreactor metagenome | isolation source: DHS bioreactor inoculated with marine | place: Japan: Omine Ridge, Nankai Trough | reverse complement strand
GGTGATGTCGACCCGCCGGGCGGCACGGCGGCTCACTGCGGCCTCGTGGGTGATGACGATAAGCGTCAGCCCGTCGGTGCGCAGCTCGTCGAAAAGATCGAGAATCGACTGCGTGGTCTTGCTGTCGAGATTGCCCGTCGGCTCGTCGCACAGCAGCAGGCTCGGTCGGGGAGCGATCGCCCTGGCGATCGCCACACGTTGCCGCTCGCCACCCGAGAGCTGCCGTGGCGTGAAATCAAGCCGGTGCCCGAGGCCGACGCGCTCCAGGGCCTCGGTCGCCCGACGCTTCCGCACTCTCCGGGGGGTGCGGTTGTAGACGAGGCCGGTCATGACGTTCTCGAGAACGCTTCGATACGGCAGCAAGTGGAACGCCTGGAATACAAACCCGATCTCTGTGCCGCGCAGCGACGTCCGCATCCCGTCTGACAGATCCCCCACATCGAGGCCGAGCAGCCGGTAGTGGCCCGAGGTTGGCGCATCGAGACAGCCCAGGATGTGCAGCAGCGTCGACTTCCCGGAGCCCGACGGCCCGACGATGGCGACATAGTCACCCGTGGCCACGGTGAGATGGGCGTCCTTGACGGCCTCCACCGGGGGCGAACCGGCGAAAGTCCTGGTCACAGCCTCCAGCTCGACAACCGGATTCATTCTTCGTCCGGTGCGGCGGTCGTCGTAGTGCTTCCCTGCTGGAATCCGACCACCACCCGATCGCCTTCCTCCAGCTCGCCGTCGAGTGGCGTGATCTCAACCATCCCGCCTGGAGCTGATAGACCCGGGCTCACCTGGACAACGCGGGTCGTCCCGTCGTCCATCTCCACGGTGACGATCGTGTCCCCGCTGCCGGTAGCAGACAGCGCCGCAGCCGGAACCGCCAGAACATCGCCGCCTGATGACCTCGTCTCGACCGGGATCGTGATCTTCACGTTGGTGTTATTGAGCTCGGCGCGCACTTCGTCGGGGAGGATCTCAATGTAGATCTCGTCAACGGCGACGCCGTTTGTTCCGGCCCGTTCGGCCTTCTGCGAGATCGTGCCCTGCAGCTCGATATTGAGCCGGCTCAACTCGATAGTGACCCGGTCACCCTCCTCCACGAGTTCACCCTCGTCGATCGAGACCGACGCATCGATGGCGAGCCGCGAGCCAGACACACGCATCAGCTCGCCTCCGGCAACGTCGCCGCGACTCACTCCGACCGCATCCACCCGGATCGGGAACACCTTGAAGAACAGGAACTCACCATCTGGAACGGGAGATCCGAGCTGCGAACGTGCCTCGGCAAGATCGGCGATTGCACGGTCGAGCGCCTTGCGCTCACCGCTGATGTCCTGAGGAGGCCCGGCAATCTCGGCGTCGGTCAGCGCTGATTGGTACGCCTCCTCAGCCATGGTGAGCCAGGTCTGCCCATCGGTCACTGCCCCATCGAGCGCCAGCATCTCCTCGGCGGTCGGAGGTTGGCCCGTATCAGGATGGGTTCCCGCTTCAGCCTGGTCGAGACGCGCCTGGGCCACCGCCAGTTCATCTTGTGCGGCGGTGAGATCGGCCGCCTTCTCCGCAACCTTCTTCTGTGCTGCGTCCGCGGCCGATCGCTGCTTGACCGCAGCGTTGTAGATGTCCCTCGCGCCGTCAACCGCCTCCTGCAGACCTTCAACTTGATCGACAAGTAGCGGGTCGGGGTCGATCGGTCTGTACCCATGCGACTCGTAGAAAGCTTCGACGGCCGACTCCGTTTCGGGGCCGTAGACGCCATCGATGATTCCTGGATCAAACCCGAGCCTGGCCAATGCCGTCTGCAGCTGCTCGATGTCTTCGCCCCGATCCCCCGGCATCACCGTGCGGAAGAGGGGCAGGTCACCCTGGAGTGCAAACGTCGGGCGGCCGGCCAATTCGAAAAGCACCGATCCCTCCGGGAGTTCGTCTCCGACACCCGGCACCCAGGTGACAACAGGCGATAGGCCCTGCGTCGCCAACTGCGGCGCGCTCACCGACTCCGGCTCGTCGAAACGCACCGTCCCTCGCGTCACGACATCATTCGCGATAACCATGCGGGCCACAGGAACCGTGATCAACGACGCCTCCGGCGGCTCGGCTTCAGCAGCAACCTGGGCCGGCGACTTGATGCGCGACCCTGCGGCCCAACCGACGCCGGCGGCTGCGATCACACCGATCAGAGCCAGTATCAGGACTACGCGCCGGCTCAAGGCGCCTCCTCTGATCCGTATTCCATCCGTCGCCTAGCCGTTCTGCTCGAGGAAGGCCGTGAGACGCTCGAGGTTCTCGTCGATGAATTGCTGCTCGACGTCCTTGTAGACCTCTTCCCAGACATCCTGCATGTCGCGGGAGCACTCGTAGTTGGCCACCGCGATAGCGATCTCCTCGTCGATCAGCGGCTGCAACTCTTCGATGTCGTATTCCGGTCCGAAGTACTCGAACTCGCCATCCTCACCTTCGCCGCCACCAACAGCGGTGACCACGACACCGCTCGACTGGTCCCCTTCGGCGAACTCGTCAAACATGGGCTCCGGCCAGGTGATGACCTCGTTGACTCGCTGCTGAAACTCGCCTTCGACCCACGTGCCACCCGCCTCGGATCCGTAGAAGTAGGCGTACATGTCGTCCTGAGTCGCATAGTCGTAGCCTTTATCGGCCATACAGGCAGACCAGTTCGACTGCAGTTCCACGATGCGTGGGTCCGAGTCGACCCGTGAGTACATGTCCTCGAAGTCCTCACCGAACTCTTCCCAGAAGGCCATGTCCGCTTCGCCACCGCCGTAGGCCTCTTCGTAGGCTACGTTCTGGCAGCCGTCCGGCATCCAGTTGGCGTAGGCCTCGTCGTAGAACGCCATCATCTCTTCTTCGCTCATGGCGTCGATTTCTTCTTGTGGCGTGTTCATGATGATGTCCGGTTCGCCGCCGTAGAGCACCCTGTAGTACTCCTCACGCTCGAACTCATCCATCGCCTCGACGATCTCCTGGTTGGGATCGTTCGCCCACGGATCCTCGCCCGGATCACCCCCTTCGAACATCTCCGCCTCCTGGACCACCCAGGTCGAGACACCAAAACCGTACGTCTTGACGTACTCCCCTTCGTCGAACTCATCGAAGGCAAACCCGCCACCGACGTCGGAAGGCACGAAGGGGATGTAATCGAATCCCTCAGCAGCCATGCATTCAGCAATCTGCTGCTGGATCTCCATCTCCTGAGCCCGGTAGTCGGTGTTCTCATCAAAGGTGCGGGCACCCGGGATGAAATCGTCGAGGCTCAGTTCGCCGTCGTCGCCGAGATCCAATTCACCCGAGTTCCCGGAGGAGGTCTCGGTTGCCGACCCGCCCTCCGATGTCTTGGTCTCCCCGGATGTCTCACTTGCGGCCGCAACGTTCTCCGTCGTCTCTGTCGTCGTCCCCCCGCACGACGCAACCAGTACAACGAGAGCAGCCAGCATCACACAGAACCGCTTCACCACTTACCTCCAGCTTGTGTACCTAGGAGCGTACAGCCCACATCCAAATATCGGACAATGGCGCGCTCAGGCGCCACGTTCGTTCGACGTCGGAAACGGTCAATTGGTTCCCGATTCGATGGCAGCCACCAGAGTCTCGGCTTCGGTGCCGCAAAGGGAAGTCGGACTGACAACATCGGTCGACGCAACGTCGCTTGCCAACGTGCCGGCGGCGATCAGCGGGTAGAGGTTGTCACCGGGACAACTCGTTGCGGCCAGATCACGGTGTCCTTGAACCGTGGCGGGGTCTATGGCGTACTCCGCAGCGCCCCAGGCAACCATCTGTACGAGCCTTGCATACTGCTCGCTGCTGATCTCCTGCTGATTGAAATCACCCTCGCAGCAGATCAGCAGATGACCCGTCGGGTCGTAGTCGGTTCCCGTATCGCCCACCGTCTCGATCGGGCGTCCCTCATAGACATTGCCGGCGGCGTCAATAATGAAGTGATAGGCAAGGTCGGGCCAACCCCGGCTCTGGTGGAACTGTTGATGCTGCCGCACCCGACCCGGCGCATCGGCGTTGCTTGCGAGGACCACGGCCGTGTGGTGAACGGTGATGTACTCGATCTCGTGGGTGACGAATTCGCCGGCGACGGGAAGGGCGCCCCACGCCTCCTTGCAGATGACCGGGATGCCCTCGACCGGACCGCCAGTCGTGGCTGTTGTCGTTGGCGCCGCAGTCGTCGTTGTGGGTGATGTAGTGGTCGTTGCCTCGCCTGCGGCGACGGTCGAGTTTGGCTCCGCCAGACTCGGGCCGGTTGTCGTGGTCGGCGTTGCCACCGGCCCGTCACCCCGTATCATCCACGCCGCCAGACCGGCACCGCCGACCCCGGCGGCCGTCAGTACGGAACCAATGAATCGACGGCGCGTAATCGTTGCCATGTTCGAATCCTACGGATTCTCGATAGCTCCCATTGTCGGAGCGACCTGCGACCTCGCTATCCCGAGGAAGTCGGCGACGACCCCGGCCAGCACCTCAGCCTGCCCCAGCGCCGGGCTTCCTGCGATCGGGGTGTATCGGGTCACCGCATCGGGGATGCTCGATAGGCCCGAGACGGTTGGGGTCGCCACAACCGTCTCCCCGGAACTCGCCACTATGTCGATAGGCAGGGGGAAGGATGGAATCCCCGGCGTCGCGGCCCCAGAATTGTGAAACTCGCCTGCCCAGAGCTGTGGCCCAAAGGTGATAGCCGCCGCACCGCCGTCGTTTCGGGCGTGCTGCGGGTCACCACCGGTGCCAACGATGATGTTGTTGGAGATATGAACGTTGTCGTTGCCGCTGGTTCCCCCCGACGCGTTGTTGCCGGATGAGAGACGGAAGATCGCAAAGCTGCTCTGGGTGATGATCGTGTTGTTGTATACCGACGCACCATCGACCCCCCTGATCTCGATCGCCGAGTCATCGAAGTCGGCAATGATGTTGTTGCGTGCGATCTGATCCACCCCTTCCCAAGCGGGATATGCAGGATCCCAGAATGACGCCCCGGTATTGCCCCCGAGCTGCAGCGCCGCGTTCGCCCGGATCCCGCGGACCAGGTTCCCCTCGATGAGAATGTCGGAGGATCCTCCCTTGAAGAAGATGCCGTGGCTCCCCATGGCGTTGTCGTGGATGTCGTTGCCGACGACAACGGCGCCCGCGACGCCGACCCCGTCGATGATGGCGTTGTCGATCGCCTCGCTCACATCGTTGTTCTCGAGGCAAATGGTGCCCACCGCAGCGTTCTGAGTGTTGTTTCGATTGATCTTGATTGCCGCCCCCGGGCCCCAGGCGAGATCGTGGATGAAGGTATCCGCGACGTGAACATGATGGACATCCTCAGACCCCGGTGCGATGTGGAGGTTGTTGCCCTCACCATTGCGAATATCTACCCCTACCAGCGAGACATACGAGCCGCCGATGCGGAACTCACCCGCGGAGTTGAGGTCGATGATTGGGGTTGTCCCGGGTGCCGCCTCGATGCGGATCCAGTCGGTCGGTGTGCCCGACCTCGTGATAGCCAGATTGCCCGACTGAGTGTGAGTACCTGCTGCGAGGAGGATGAGATCGCCAGGTTCCGCCGCGGCAAAAGCCTCAGCAAGAGTCGGCGATTGACCCGGCGTGACCATCACCTGCCGGACCGGCGGAGCCCCGGTGGGCGGCTGCACGCAGACCGCCGACAGCGGCGGTGGAGGGGTGGCCGTCAGGCCCAGTGCACGGGCGAGGAAAGTTGCCATTTCGTCGCGACGGACATCGTTGCCGGGGCAATAGTTGTCATTCAGCGGAGGGTTGCATCCCTTGGTGATTCCCGCTTCTCTGAGCCGATCGATGCTGGGCTCGAAGATCGATCCGTCGTCATCGCCGAACCAATCCCCCGCCCCCGGATCGGTGTAGCCGAAGGCACGCACCAGGAACGCAGCCATCTGCCCCCGGGTGACCGTGTCGGCAGGGCAGTACCGATCGTTATCCGGCGGGTTGCAACCCTTGGTGACTCCGGCAGCTGCCAGCGCATTGATGTTCGCCTCGAACACCGAGCCGGCGTCGTCGGTGAAGTAGTCGGTCGTCGCGGCAGGGAGGTTCAGGGCACGCACCAAGAACGCGGCCATCTCGCCACGAGTCACCGAGTCCGCCGGGCAGTACCGGTCATTCAGCGGCGGGTTACATCCCTTCGTGATCCCTTGGGCTCTTATGGCTTCGATGTAGCCCTCATGCAGGTTGCCGTTGTCATCGATAAACGACCCGCCGGCAGGCAGGTCGGCGACGGCCATTGTTGATCCGGCCAATACGAGTGCGGCGCAGGCCGCGGCGAATCTGGTGAACCTCATATGGGAAGTATCGCAACAGCCGGTGGCTAAGCCGTCTCGGTGTTTCGAACGTGGTGAGCCTGCTTCTCGAGGTGGGTGTGGAGGTAGGTGCGAAGCGGCTCCGCAACGCCAGTTTGCTCGAGGGCATCTCTCATGCAACGGACCCATTCCTCGGCTTCGGTCTGCCCGATGGCGAAGGGCATATGACGCATCCGCAACCGGGGATGCCCCTTCCTGTCTACATACAGATTGGGCCCGCCCATCCAGCCGCTGAGGAAATCAAACAGGTTTCTCCGAGAGTTTTGGTCGTCGGCGGGGTGCATGGCCCGCAGCAGCGGGGAATCCTCGTCCATGCGGTCATAGAAGCAATCGACAAGGCGGCGCAGTACAGCCTCACCGCCGAGCTGCTCATACGGGGTGTCGGCGTCACCCCAGGGGTGGGTACCTTCCGGCTTGGATCCGGGGTTGATGGTCACCCGCGGAGCTCGTCGAGGTCGGGTGAGAGCAGATCGCGTTCGGATGCCTCGTCGATTTGGTCAAGCAGGTCGTATGCGATATCGAGGTGCTTCGCCTTCAGGTCCCGGTTTCCAGCGAGCCGAGCTGCCCGGGCCAGGGCTTCATGGGCATAACCCTCGTAGAACGGGCCAAGCCGGGCCCGTGACGCTGTCTCGAGGGAGCGTTGTCCGTACTCTTCAGCAAGCTCGGGGTATCCCAAGATCGCGGCCACGCGCGAGACCTGCCAGTCACTCACGGTGAAATTGCGCGGCTCGCCGATCTGTCGCCAATGGTGCCGCGAGGCAAAAGCGGAAGTGAGCATCTCGGCTCGCTCCTCATGGGTCATCGTCTCCTGGTCAATCAACTCCCATGTCCGGTTGAACAACGAAACGGCCAATTGACGATGGTTGAGCGGTTCCTCAGTTGCCACTGGATCCTCCCGGAACGGATTGCCCCAAATCTACCGGGTGCGGCCAACCCACGCTGACGGAGGAAGAGTATGGTCGGAAGAAAATGGGCACGGAATTTGCGATCCTCGGTGAGCTCGAGGTCCGCCGGAATGGGGATCGCCTCGAGCTTGGCTCGTCCCGTCAACGGGCGCTGCTCGCTCGACTCCTGATCAGCCCGAACGAAGCTGTGTCGATGGATCGACTGATCGATGATTTCTGGCGCGGTGACCCTCCCGACCAGGCTCGGCACGGTATCCATGTCTACATGTCCCGGCTTCGCAAGGCACTCGGCCCGGACGGAGACCGACTGGAGCGCTACGCCACTGGGTACAGAATTCGCATCCAACCCGACGAGCTCGACTCGACGAGATTCGAGAGACTCGCAGCAGAGGGCCGTAGGGAGCTCGAAAACCACAGAGCTCATGCTGCCCTCGACACACTGACCAGGGCGCTCGGGATGTGGCGGGGAAGCGCGCTTGCCGACTTCACAGATGATCCCTTCGCCAGGAGCGAGACAGTGCGGCTCAACGAGCTCAGGCTGGACACATTCGAGCAGCGGGTGTGGGCAGACCTCGAGTGCGGACGGCATGATGTGATCGTCGCCGAACTCAGGGACACGGTCGCGAGGCATCCATTTCGCGAGACGTGTTGGGAACAGCTCATGCTCGCCCTCTACCGGTCCGGGAGGCAGGCGGACGCGTTGCGCGCCTATCAATCTGCTCGATCAGTGCTCGGTGAAGAACTTGGACTTGAGCCGGGCCCGGCGCTCCGTGCCATGGAGGACCTGGTACTCGCCCAGGATCCCGGGATCTCGTATGCTCCGATCCCCGGCGATCGCAGCTTTTCCCAGCTCCCATTGCAGAGGACCAGCTTCATTGGCCGCGACCGCGAGCTATCGCAGGTCAATGAACTTCTCGAGACCTCGCGTCTCCTCACACTCATTGGAGCACCCGGCTCCGGCAAGACCCGCATCGCCATCCATCTCCTCGACATTCACAAGGAGCGATTCCCGCACGGCAGATACTTCGTGGCTCTAGCTCCGATTGCCGAGCCCCAATTGGTGCCGAAAACAATTGCACACGTGCTCGGACTCCCCGACCGTCCTGCCGAGGCACCGATCGCACGCACCACGGCTTTCCTTCGCGACCGGACCGCGTTGCTCGTCCTGGACAACTTCGAGCACCTACTTCCGGCCGCGGCGGAGGTGGGTGTGCTGCTTGATTCAGCCACCGACCTCCGCATCGTTGTCACGAGCCGATGCCCGTTGGGAATAGCGGGTGAGCAGGTATATGTCGTGCCTCCGTTGAGCGTGCCGCCGACTCTCGACACGGATTACTCCACTCTCGCTGGCTACGACGCAATTGCTCTTTTTGCGGCGCGGGCTCGGGCCAGCGACCCCGATTTCACCCTCAAGCCTGCAAACGCTCCTGCTATCGCCGAGATAGCCAGGCGCCTCGATGGACTCGCGTTGGCGATTGAGCTTGCGGCTGCCCGCAGCAACCTGATGACTCCGCGGGAGTTGCTCGGCCGGCTGACCCAGCGCCTCCTAATGCTGACTGGTGGCCCCACCGACGCCGATGCCCGTCACCACACCATGCGGGATGCAATCGCCTGGAGCTATGAGCTCCTCAATCCGGACCAACAAGCGGTTTTCCGACGTCTGGGCGTCTTTGTCGGCGGATTCACGCTCGATGCCGCCTGTGTCCTGGCCGACTTGTCCGACACCTTGACGCTCGCCTGCATTGACTCGCTCCTATCGGGGAGCCTGCTGCACCGCACCGCAACTGCGGGTGAAACCCGCTATGCCATGTTGGAGACGATTCGGGAGTACGCACTCGAGAGGCTGACCGCCGCCGGCGAGATTGGCGACACCAGGGACCGGCACCTGCAGTATTGCCTCCAACTCGCAAAGAAGGCAGAACCTCTTCTCACCAGCGATTCTCGAGGTGCGGGGCTGCAGCAGCTCGATGCCGATGTGGACAACATCCGGGCCGCGCTTCGCTACGCGCTCGAGGCGGACCGACCCGACATAGGAATGGAGCTGGCGAATCGCATCTGGAGGTTCTGGCAGGGATCCGATCGCCTCACCGAGGGTCGTGTCTGGCTGGAGCGCCTGCTCCCGCACGACGATGTCTCAGATTCGCATCGCGCCGCCGGCCTCAGCGCGCTGGCCGGGATCGCATATTGGCAGGCTGACTATCGAGAGGCTTCGACGCGCTATGCGGAGGCGCTCAACCTATACCGGAGCATGAATGAGGACATCAACGCCGCCGACACCCTCGTTTCCATGAGTCTGACCGCTACTTGGGACGGGGATCTGGAGACCGGGGCCAGACTCGCCGAGGAGTCGCGGTCTCTGTTTGATGAACTCGGCTCGAGAGATGGTATGGCCAAGGTACTTACTGCCCGGGGCTTCATCAGGCTGAGAAATGGCGACTACGCAGGCGGTCACGCCGACTACTCCAAGGCGATGGCGATCGCCCGCAAGCTCGGCGATCAGCACTTGGCGATAACTGCACTTCCCGGCATCGCGGCATGTGCCTTCCACGAAGGCAATCTGAGCGAAGCTCTCACTGTCAGCTTGCAGGCAGCGACCGAGGCACTCGAGGCACATAACACTCATCTGGCTGTGTGGAATCTGGACCTGGTGGCTGCATTTGCTGCCGCCGAAGATCCGGAGGCCGCTACCCGTCTCGCCGGCGCGGCAGATCAGCTTCGCCACCAGGCTGGTGGTGGGATGCTCGTTGAGTCGCTCGGGCTCACCAATGCCAGAGACACCGCGTCCTGCGGGCTGAGCGCTAGCAAAGTCGACGCCGCGTGGTCACGCGGCCGGTGCATGAGCCTGGAGGCAGCGGCCGATCTGGCTCGCGAGCTGTGCGGCTCCTTGGCGCCGCTCTAAGCGAATCCGTTCGGACGTTGATCCTCTGTTGAGGAGCCGTTGACTGAGATCCGGCAACGTCTCAGTAACGACGCCGTGGCGCCAGTTCGGCTGGCGTCGCTCACCCAAGGGAGGTCACATGAGGAAGAAGCTATCAATCGTGTGGGCATTTGCCCTGATCCTCGGAGCCACCGTCGCCGCCAGCCCGGCTCGGGCCACGAACCGCATCGATGCCGCAGGGCTCTGGGAGTACATACCGACCATTCAGGCGGAACACACCATCGGGTGTGCAACTCTCTATGAGACGACCGAGACAGCCCGATGGACCGGTACCTTCCACGGCCCCGGAGGGGAAGACGACTATGCCTACTCAACGGAGGTAGGGCGGGTCCTGATTCATTGCTCCGGCGCAACCTCGTTCGTCGGAGTCGTCACCTTCGACGAGGTCGTGGTTGACGGCAAGTCTGGCGGATTGAAGATGCTTGCGTTCGGCCACCGCCCGGCGGGGGAAGAATGGTCGGGCCGCTGGATCACGCTGCGCGGGACCGGTGAACTGCGCGGGATACGCGGATCCGGAACCTGGTGGGGACCTGGATGGGACCCCACCGAACCCGATCAATTCGGTCAGATCCCGTACGCAGGCACAATTCGCTTCCGCTGACACGAACCTGCTCGAGAATGAGGGAGGAGAGGCCTTTCGGCCTCTCCTCCCCAATTCTGACGATCGCCTGAAGTGCCTAGATGCCTGCTGGGCCGCCGATTTGATCCATCAACGCCTCCTTGTCCCAGAATTCTCGATAGTCGACGCACAGACCGTTCTCGAAACGCTTGATGGCTATACCACTGAAATTGACGGGCCGCTGCGTTGCTGGGACGCCGAATAGCTCTCCTCGGTGAGTCCCACTTGCGGTCCAGAAGAACGCAACCCGATCCTCCTCGGCAGTCAGGTCCTCAACGCGAAAGCCGAAGTCTGGAACCGCCTCGAACCAATAGGTGGCAGCACGCTTGATCTGTTGGATTCCTTCTCCCCATTCGTTGGGCAGACCGTGCCAGGTGGCATCTGCTGCGAAGAAGTCATCGAATGCGCTCAAGTGGTGCTCCGACCACCCGACTCGAGCAAGGCGCCGCACAGACTCTTTGTTCTTCTCAGTCGACACCGCTATTCCTCCTCTCCATCGCTAGACGTTCAGGTCGCAATGTCGATGCCCTGGCCGCGCACCAACCCCGAGTATCCGGCAGGAGTACGCCAGCTGCAAGGCTCAACAGGGCCGGCCGAACGCAACCCAGCCCTTCCCGTTGGGCACCCGAACTCGGGATTATTGAGGGGCCTCGGTAAGGTTGTACGACTCATGAGCGAAGCCACAACCGCCCCCGTCTGTTACCGCCATCCCGACCGGCAAACCTATCTGTCGTGCAGTGAGTGCGGTCGCCCGATTTGCCCCGACTGCTCATACGACGCTCCCGTCGGTCAGAAGTGCCCTGAGTGCGTCAAAGCGGCAGGCCGACAGAAGGTAGTCCACGCCCGTCAGCTCAATAGGAACCCGAGTTTCCAGACCAATCCTGTAGTCCTGTCGCTGATCACGATCAACGTTGTGATCTTCCTGGCGGGCATCATGTCGCGAGAAATCGAACTCGATCTCCTGGTCAATTACGCCTCAAACGGCTTCCTCATCGAGAGCGGCGAATGGTGGCGGGGTCTCACCTCGGCATTCCTGCATGCCGGTTGGATGCACATCCTCTTCAACATGTACTTGCTGTACGTGTTGGGTCCGCGGCTCGAGCAACAGATCGGTTCCGTCACGTTTGCGGGCACGTACCTTGCGGCTGCAGCGGGTGGGAGCCTGGCGTCGTACCTGTTCGGACCTCAGGACGTCTTTGGAATTGGAGCATCGGGTGCGGTTTTCGGCCTGATCGGCACCTGGTTGTATGCCGCCTACCGGCAGCGGGGATCGGCTGCGGGTGGGGCCATGTTGAGCCAATTGGGTGGTCTCCTGCTCATCAACGCGGCCGTCCCCTTCTTTTTGCCAAATGTCGATTGGCGGGCCCATCTCGGCGGCCTCATAACCGGCATTGTGATTGCCTTCCTCTGGGAGCAGTTGGCGGCAGGACGGTCCAGGGCAAAGGTCGTCCGCGCCGGAACGGCATATGCAGTCTTGATTCTCCTCGTCGCAATGCTGATGGTGCTCTAACTAGATACCTGTCGTTTCGCATGAGTGATCTTTAAGCGCGCAGCATTAGTGCCGATATGCAGATATATGAGTGCTCTCGATCCTTCCGACCCAACTGTGACCGCCGCCGATATGCGAGCGGATGCCATCGCGCAGCTGAAGTCGGCGCGCGAGTTGGCCAAGAAGGTCAGAGCCGAGGCGGTTCATGAGCTGGAGGACGCCAGAGCCCGGGTCCGGCGCATCGCCCTCCGTGAGGAGGAGATGGCAGAACGTTGGGCCAAGCTTCTCGAGGCCGAAAACCAGATGGCAGTCTCTCGGGCACCGATCGTCAGCAACGACCCGGACACTCTGACTCGCGAGGCGCAGAACGAGGCGCGAACGATCATCGAACGAGCCCATGCCGAAGCCCGCGGGATCCGTGAGGAGGCCATGCGTCTCCTGGCAGTTGCCGAAGGCGAGAAGGCCGAGTCTCGCGAGATCGCCCACACCGAGACCGAACGGGCCATGAACGAGGCCCAACGGCTGAAGGCCGAAGCCGAGGAAGAGGCCGAGCGCCTCCGGAAAGATGCCGAGCGCGTTGCTTCGGGCGGTAGCGAGAGCATCTACTCACGGCGTGGCCGCAAGCTCCCGCGCATCGGCGAAAGCGCATCAAATCTGCTGTCGGAAATGTCCGATCTCCGGGCCAAGTCGGCCGAAGAAACCGAAGGCCGCCAGGTCAGTTGATCAGATAGGCCGGGAAGCAACCTCGCGGAACGCGTGGGATCTCCCTACCTCCGGCTTCGCCCGGCAGCGTCGAATCTACTCCGCAGGGGTGGGTGGAGAAGCGACAAGGTCGAAGAGCATGGCGGCAGGTGAGTCGGCGATGCGGACCACACGCATCTCGATTCCGTACCACTGCACACCACTCTTGGTCTGGCTGTTGAGCCATTCCAGGGCCTGCAGTTGCTCGTCATTGAACTTGGCCGACACGAGGGCAACCGTTGCCGCTCCTGAGGACGCGGCCATGCCGAGGGCGCGCCCGAGATCGGAATCGTCCGCAATCGCGTTCTGCGAAGAGACGACGACCACATCCTCACCGCTGTCGTCCCTTCCGACCACTCCTTTGGCACTCTTGGTCGTGAACTGACGGGCGTCTGAAAGACCGGCCTCCAAGCCGAGCACATCACCGAGTTGCCTGGAGTGCGCCAGGAACCACGGGGCAAAGTCTTCGGCACCCTCGGCCCAAACGCTCTCGGGATCCACAATCTCGAGTGTTCCGAAGTCCATCATCTCCTCTTGCTGCTCTAGCGGCGCTTCGTCGCGTTCCGGCTCGGGCTCCAACTCCGGCTCCCGCTCCAGTTCGGACTCGGGTTCGGGCTCCGGCTCGGACTCGGGCTCAGGTTCGGGTTCCGGCTCAGGTTCGGGTTCCGGCTCGGGCTCAGGTTCCGGCTCCGACTCCAACTCAGACTCGACTTCCGATTGAGAAACAAGTTCCGGCTCGGGCTCAGGCTCCGGCTCGACTTCCGATTGAGACACAAGTTCCGGCTCGGGCTCAGGTTCGGGCTCCGGCTCCGGCGCCTCTTGGGGTACCGCAACGACATCTGCCGAGACGGCCGGGGGTTCGGCGTCAACTGCTGCCTCGATCTCGCGTAGCGAAGCAACGACCGCACGTGGCTGATCCACCTGATCTGAATCGATCGGCCCCCTTTCTGCGATCTCTTCGGTAGCGGACTCCGCGGTGGCTCCCGGCGTTGGCTCCGCTTCCGGGGTGGGCTCCGCTTCCGGCGTTGGCTCCGCTTCCGGGGTGGGCTCCGCTTCCGGCGTTGGCTCCGCTTCGATGGTGTCTGCTGGTTCGACGGGCGCTGCCGGGCGCCCGTAGACCTGGGCGGCAGCCTCTTCAGCGATGGCTGCGATGTTGGCTTCAGCCTCGCCCCACGATTGGTCGGCGCCGGGCAGTGCGCTTTCGGCCAGGCCCTCAGATACACCGTTGTATGTGTTCCACGGATCGGGAACGACTTCTACCGAATGGGCGCTCACGTCCGCCGTTGCCGTCGAGGTGTCGCCCGTGATCTCGAGCACCGAGTTGGCGGCGACGGTGGCCTCAGCCTCAGGCTCGGCGGCAGACTCCACGGCCCCAGTCGATGTATCAGCTTCCTGCTCCGGCTCCGCAGAGATTTCGGGCTCGTCGCGCATCTCCGACTCGACAGCGGCGGATGGCGAAACTGCTGCCTCGGGCTCGGTTGCGATCTCAGCTTCGTCAACTGCCTCTGGCCTGGCTTCGTTCCGACCGACGGCCTCAATTCGGGCAACCGACTGTTCCATTTCCATGACTCGGGCGGCATGGAGGATGTCGCCGCTGGTGATACGGCCGCCGTCGCCGGATCCACTGATCATGTCGAGGTTGATGACTCCGCCCTCGACCAGCCTGCGAGCGCGCGGTGACAGATCCTCGACGACGAGTTCCGGCGGGAAGCCGGTCAATTCGGCTTCCTCTCGATATGAGCTCTTGCGTCGGCGTGAACGTCTCCGGGCCACGGCAACGCCTCCTCTTTCGGACGCGGACTTCTGAGTACGTTACATACTCACCTTCGAATCGGACAGAGCCAAAAGGGCCTTGAGGAGTCTGTTGGTCAGCAGATCGATCCATCGACCGAGCAGGTGTAGGCGCTGGCGCTGTCGGGTTGCTTCCCCTCGACCCAGTAGGTCAGCTGGTTCTCGAAGTGATCGAGCGGGGCGTAACCACGGCTGAGCACCTGAGTCGACCCTTCGACCTGGAGCAGCACGGTCGGGAAACCGAGTACACCCAGTTCCCTGGCGGCAGCGAAATCATCCCAGGCGCGGGCTCTGGCGGTGTCGGAGCTCAGCTCAGCCAGAAAGACTCGCTGGTCGACGTCGAATCCGGCGATGAGGTCGCTGTAGACGTCAGGGTCGGTGATGTCGACACCGTCTCCGTAGAAGGCCTGCTGCAGACGATTGAAGAACCTGAGAGTCTTCTCCGGTGCCAGTGAACGCATCGTCGCGACGGCGATGGCAGGCAATTCTGTGTCGTAGGTCCACTCTTGCCGTTTCAGACCGATCGGATTGAAAGGTTGCCCGGTCATCGCAGCCACCTTGTCCCAATGACTGGCGAGCATGGACCTCATGCGATCGTCCAACGGCTCAGCGCTTGGTCCCGGGCGCAACCCGCCGACGATGACACGAACATCGACATCGTCACGGTCGGCGAGACGCGCGATCACCGGAGCGATACCCCAGCACCAGGAGCACATCGGATCGCCGACGTAAATGATCTCTGGCCTCGACTGCATTGTCCGCCGCATCTCTGTCCATGACAGGAACACGCCGGGGCACGCGTTGATTCCACAAACGGCTTGGGTGCTGCCCGACTCGTCCTGGCTCGAGGACGGCGGTTCCTCAGCAACGCGACGCGGAGCTACTCAGCAGCTTGCTACGCGGCCACCGACAGACCATGGCCCGCGCAGACTTCGCAGGTGGGGTCCGGGCAGCCGTCGACAACGGTGAAGTCGAACCCGGCAGCGTCGAGCAACTCTTCGAGGCTTTGTTCTTTGACGTTCTTCATAACCCCAACGTACAGGGAGGGTGTGACAGAAAAGGCTTCACTCAGTCATCCAGCGGCTCAAACAGGTATCTCTCAACCACCGGCGTCAGAATGGGAACAAAATCCTCGACATCGAGTCTCGTGAGCTCCTCAATCCCGATGACCAGACGTGCAAAGACGATCCCGATCATGTGGCTGCCGAGGAATGCGACACGCAACCGCGGGTTCGGCAGATCGGTGAGGCGGTGAGCATTGTCGAGCAAGACCGACTCGACGTACTCGCGCAGCATCCTGGCGGCCGACTCATTCGTCGTCGCGGCCTTCAACAGAGACAGTGCAGCAGAGCCCGGGGCCATCAGGATGCCGAGATAGACACGGATCAGCGCTGCCGGCAGCTCGTCGCGAGGTGCCGCCGCGACTTGGGAGAACAACACCGCAGGGTTCACCGGCAACTGGTGGGCCGCCGCAAACAGACCCTGCTTCGTCCCGAAGTGATGATGGATCAGGGCGGGGTCGACGTCGGCCCGGGAGGCGATCATTCGAATCGTGGCGCGCTCAAATCCCACCTCGCCAAACGCATCGCGCGCCGCCTGCAGGATGGCCGTCTTCGTAACTTCGGGGTCGCCGGGACGACGTCCGGGCCTACGTTCGCCGGTCATAGATCAAGCATCACCATCGTTTCGTCCAGTGTGGCAGGAACCGTCTCCAGAGTCGCCTCAACACCGGCGGCGGCCAGTGCAGCCGCAACCGATTCCCGGGATTCCGCCAGGACTCGAACTGCAGTACCGGCGAGTGAGATGAGACGATGGCCGGAATCCAATGCCGAGAACGCGTGATCCCAGCGATCGGCTACAACCGCAACGGCTGTCGTCTCGCCGATGATGCTGTCCAATGATCCGGCGGCGACAACTCGCCCGTGAGACATCAAGACCAGGCGGTCGGCCTGCTCGGCCTCGTCCATGTAGTGCGTTGAGACCAGGACTGCCGCACCGGCTTCGGCTCGCTCCCTGATCAGATTCCATAGTTTCGTCCGCGACAGCGGAGAGACTCCGGACGTCGGCTCGTCGAGTATCAGCAACTCGGGGTCATGCTGGGTTGCCGCAGCAAAGGCGGCACGCCTCTGGACGCCGAGAGGCATGTCCCCCACCAGGCCGTCAAATCCGAAGTCGATGGATGCCGGCTCAGCGGCAAACGTATCTGCACGAAACTCGAGATTCTCGGCGGCAGTGAGATCTCGGTAGAGACCAAGGTTCTGCGGGACATATCCGATGCGTCTTCTCTGTTTCCTGGTTTGCCGCTCACCGAACAACCGGATCTGGCCTTCAGATGGCTCGAGCAACCCGAGGATCATCCTGATCAAGGTCGTCTTGCCGGCGCCGTTCGCACCGACCAATCCGACGACCTCGCCGGGCTCGATCTCGAAGTCGACCTGGTCTACTGCCGTGAAGGTACCGAACCTTCGGGTCACACCAACCGTTGCAACTGACTTCATGATGAAGCTCCGTCTGCGCTGAGTTCGGCGACGATCGCAACGTCTTCGAGCGTCACGCCTTTTCCGTGCATCGACGCACCATCGGGATCCCACTCCCTCCACCGACGGCCGCGACGCCACGATGTCTTGCTCGTCGGCGCCGCCACGGTGGTCACGGCTCCCCGTAGCGTTCCGATGACGGTCTCGGGTGTGCCCGCCGCAAGTGTCTCGCCGTTGTGAAGCAACAAGACATGGCCGGCCCGCTCGGCTTCGTCGAGATAGCTAGTCGCGATAACGACGGCCGCTCCGTCGGCGGCGGCGCCTGCCACCAGTCTCCACAGGTCCATGCGGCTCACCGGATCGACACCAGTAGTCACCTCGTCGAGAACCAGCAGGTCCGGCCGAGGCAGGAGCGCCATCGAGCCTGCCAACTTGCGTCTCTGCCCACCGGACAGCTTCCCGGCCAACCGGTCACCAAACCGGTCGATATCCGCACTCCGGAGCAGTGCGGCGGCGCGACCTCGCCAGTCACCCAACTTGTAGGCCGCGGCGATGAACTCCATGTTCTCGTCGACAGAGAGATCGCCAAAGACACCACCGTCCGGGGGGACATAGCCGATGCGCCCCGGACCCGGGATCTGCACGACGCCGTCGGCGTCGAGTCCGATTCCTGCCAGTACACGAAGGAGAGTCGACTTGCCCGCTCCGTCGCCACCGACCACGGCGTGAACGAGGCCCGGCTGCAGTTGCAAGCTGACCGACCGAAGCGCCCGTTTCTTGGCGAAGCGCACCGAGAGGTCTTCGACACCCCAGGTCATGCCGCCACCTCCAAAGCAGGCGCAGTCGCCGTTCTCTGCTTCGGAGCGAGATCACGGCGGAAGCGCAGGATGGCGAGTACAAAGATGATCGTCGCCATCAGTGTCAGCAGTAGCAACGGCATCGCCAGAGCACTTGCCGACGATGCCTTCAGGAAGATCCCCTTCATTCCCATTACGAAGTAGGTCAACGGCAGGAGATAACCGATCCAGCGGACTCCGGCCGCCATCGACTGCAGCGGGAAGATCATGCCTGAGAGCATGATCTGCGGCAGGAGCACCATGATCGCCAGCTGGATGGCCTCACCCTGGCTGCGGGATACTGTCGAAATCAGCACACCCAAGCCGAGCACGACGAATAGGTAGACAAACGCATAGGCGCCGAACATCAGCACCGACCCGCGGAATGGGACGTCGAAGACGAACAGGCCGACCACAGTGACAACCGCCATGTCGATAACCGCCACCAGGAAGTAGGGGGCGATCTTGCCGACAATCACATCGACCGGACGCAGCGGTGTAACAGCAAGCTGTTCGAGAGTGCCTTGCTCCCGCTCTTTGACCACGCCAAGGCTGGTGATGACCGTGCCGATGAAAAGGAGGATGAGACCAATCAGAGATGGCACCATGACGATCGAGGTACTCAGCTCGGGATTGAAGAGAATCTCTGCCTCGACCTCCCCCGGAAAGTCGGCCGCCCTTCGCATTGCCGACTGCGCCGAGAAGAGATCGGTGCCATCGACGAATACCTTTGTCTCAGCCCCCGTGACGATGGCAACGGTGGCTTCCGAGTCACGAAGAAGAGCCTCCGCCTCCTCAGCCCCGCCGCTGGTGTCTGTCACCACGATCGTGAACGCATCATCAAGCATGCCTTCGACCATCTCGGCACCCGGTCCCAAGGCGGCGGTGCGGATCTCTGTCACATCGAACCGGGCCGCGTAACCGAAGATCACCAACAACAGAATCGGCAGACCCACCATCAATGCCACGGTGCGACGATCCCGCCGCATCTGGCGAAACTCCTTGAGGATCATTGCTTTCACTTGAGCGCTCCCATATTTCATCTTGTGTTGAATTACTTAACTCTACACCTGTTGAATTACAGAATCAATAGGGAACGTGGCGTCTAGCCTCCACCTCGGTCGTGAAAGGACAGTCATCGACATCAGGGCCGCACACCCCACAGATCTCGACGCGATTCTCGAAGTTCACCGGGCCGCGTTTGGGTCGGAAGACGAACCCGAGCTCACCAGGGCGCTGCTCGGCGATCCCGCCGCGGCACCCGCCATCTCGCTCGTGGCCGTGGACGAAGCGATCGTCGGCCACATCCTCTTCACCCCTGCCGAGATCGAAGGGCAACCCGAGCTGCGATCGATGATGGTCGCTCCACTCGGGGTCGTCCCCGACCGGCAACGACAGGGCGTCGGCTCAATGCTGGCCCGACGGGCGATCGATCAAGCTAAGGATGACGGCGTCGATCTGGTCTTTCTGGCGGGACACCCGGATTACTACCCCCGGTTTGGCTTTCAAACCCGGGCCGAGGAGCTTGGCATCTCCCCTCCCTTTCCAATGCCGCCGACGCAGGACGACGCGTGGATGGTGCTCGAACTCACCCCCGGGGCCATCGGCCGGGCCTCAGGCCGCGTTATCGCAGCTGCCGGTCTCATGGACCCGAGCCTCTGGGAAGGGCCGCCCGACGCGGTGTAGACCAGCGACACCCTGCCTAGGGGAGGCCCGGCGCTACTCCACGTCGATGGCGCGAAGGAATCGCCTGGTGCGCTCGTGTTGGGGATTGCGGAGGATCTCCTTGGGAGGACCTTCTTCCACAATGACTCCGCCATCCATGAAGATGACCCGGTCGGCGACATGGAGGGCGAAACCCATCTCATGGGTTACCACCAACATCGTCATCCCCTCATTGGCGAGCTCCCGCATCACATCGAGAACCTCACCGATCAGCTCGGGGTCGAGAGCGCTCGTTGGCTCGTCGAAGAGCATCATGTCCGGGTTCATGCACAGCGCTCTGGCGATGGCGACCCGTTGCTGCTGGCCGCCGGAGAGTCGTGACGGATGCTCGTTGATCTTGTCGCTGAGACCGACCCGGGCCAGCATCTCCTCGGCGATACGCGTGGCCTCGTCCGTGGCCCGTCCCAGCACCTTGCGCTGTGCGATACGGAGGTTGCGCAACACGGTGAGATGCGGAAAGAGATTGAACTGCTGGAACACCATCCCGATGCGGGTACGAAGCCCGTCGACATCGGCATCGGGGCCTGCGATATCTTCACCTTCGATCAGGATATGTCCCGACGTCGGCTCTTCCAGGAGATTGACACAGCGAAGCAAAGTGGACTTCCCCGAACCCGACGGCCCGATGATGCAAACGACCTCGCCGTGATTGATCACAGTGTTGATACCACGGAGCACCTCCAGGTCCCCGAAGTACTTGTGGAGATCCCTGATCTCGATGGGTGGGGCGTTCATCGCTTCTCCGCCTCTGCTCGACGCTCCAGTCTTCTCACCAGATAGGTCAGCGGGAGCGTGATGATGAGATACATGATCGCCACCACCGTGAGCGGTGTGGCGTTGACCTTCGCCGCCATCACATCCCGGGCGAATTTGGTCAGCTCCTTGGATTGCGGGGTCGACCCCAGCACGAACAACAGCGAGGTGTCCTTGATCAGCAGAACCAGCTCGTTGGTCAGCGGCGGGATGATGATGCGGAATGCCTGCGGCAAGATGATGTAGCCCATCGCCGTCCCCGATGACATGCCGAGCGACCTTGCAGCCTCCATCTGTCCCCTCGGCACAGCCTGGATCCCGGCCCGGATCGTCTCCGCCATGTACGCGGCCGCCACTATGCCCAATCCGATCGCACCTTTGCCAAGAGTCCCGCCGGGAATCCGCCAACCAAACGCAAGCGGCAGCCCGAACCCGACCAGGATGATGGTGATCAGTGCGGGCAGACCACGGAACAGCTCGATATAGGCGCTGGCGAACCAGCGGTACGGCGCCACGGGCGAGAGCTTCATCAGAGCGAGGATCAGGGCCCAGACAATGCCGAGGGCGAACGCCAAAGCGGTGTAGATAACCGTATTGCGCGCAGCGATCGTGGCCACCTCGGGCAGCATCTCGCGCATGATCTCGGTGTTGAAGAAGCTCTTCCCGATTTGCTCCCAGTCGGCGAAGAAGACCATCGCAACGACGACGAGCAGCAGGAACCCGTACATCGCGGCCCGACCAATTCGCTGCCGTCTTCGCTGCTTCAGTACTGCTTCGCTAGCCAATGACCCCTCCCGTTGTCACATAAGGCGATGGGGCGACTCGAGCCGCCCCATCGCCAATCAACTACCCGATTGCATCGGTCTAGAACCAGTCGTCGTAGATGTCGTCGTATGTGCCGTTGCTACGCAGGGTGGCAAGCGCCTCGTTCACGTCAGCAAGGAGATCCTCGGAGCCTTCTTCCTTGACGGCGAAGCCGTAGCTCTCGTCAGTCGGATAGGTCTCGACTAGCTCGACGCCGTCGTTGTTCAAGGCGTACTCCGCATTCGGAACGATGTCCTGCAACACGCCTTCGATCTCACCGGCAGCAAGAGCGGTGAAAATGTCACCAGGGTTCTCGAACGAGATGATCGTCGCACCCGGATCGTTTTCGTTGGCGTAGATCTCACCGGTCGTACCGGTCTGGACACCAAGGTTCTTACCGGCGAAACCGGCGAGATTGGTTATACCAGAACTGGTGCTGACGAGCAGAGACTGATCCGCCGTGAAGTACGGATCCGAGAAGTCGATGTTCTCCTCACGCTCGGCGGTGATAGTGATCGACGCCGCCGCGATCTCACATTCGCCCGACTCCATCGCCAGACCCGACGTGATCGGGTCGAAGCCAATGTTGTTGACTTCGAGGTCACGACCTAGCTCGTCGGCAATAGCCCTCATCAACTCGATGTCGAAACCGGTGAACTCGCCGTCGATCTCCATTTCCATCGGTGGGTACGGCGCATCGGTGCATACGACCAGTGCGTCACTCCCGCCGCAAGCCGTCAAGAACAAAGCCATGCTGAGCACAGCAGCGGCCAGATAACTGAGCCTTCTCATCCCCAATCCTCCTTTATCGGCCGGGTCCACCCGACCTATGCGATCGAGCTTAGGCCGATATAGACCCATCGGACCATTCAGGATCGGCAATAGCCCGATTCGACCGATGATTTGCGAACGGGACGCCGGGACCGCATTATGTGGGACATGAGTTCTGTCAAGAGCGAGATGATTCGCCTCCACGCACATGTCTGCAAGGGATTGGCCGATCCCAAGCGCTTGCTGATCATCGACTCACTCCGCGATGGAGAGGTGACGGTGACCGACCTGGTCGACGCTCTGGAGATCCCACAAGCCAATGTGTCGCAACACCTTGCGGTGCTGCGTGACAAGGGTCTTGTCACTTCGCGTCGTGATGGGCAGTGGGCGTATTACTCACTCACCTCACCAAAGATCGTGCAGGCAGTCGACTTGCTCCGCGCCGTCATGCACGAACAACTCGGCGCTACCGTCGAGTAGCCGACCGCAGTCTTGGAAGACTGCTCCGGCGCGCCCGGAACTCTCTGGCGAATAGGTCCGTAACTCAGCTGACCGGATCCGTAGGAGTACCGGCAATCGCGTCTACCGCAGCATCTCCCTTGCGACGGCGTACTGCCGTCACTCCGACACCGACAACAACGAGTGCAGCCACCGCGATGCCGCCGATCAACAGCGCTGAGGAACCGCCTCCGACGGTTGAGACGGCCTTGAATGTCTGGCCCTCCTCCGTCAGATCGAGGTTCCAGGTCAACAAGTTGCCGTTGACCGTGTCGGCGTTATGCTCGCCGATACTGCCCGGCATAGTGAGGTTGAATCGAATCTCGAACAGATCACCCATGATGCTCGACGGATCGAGACCGGAAAGCATGTCGTCGCCGCCGGACTCGCCCAAAGCACCGGAGAGGCCCTCATCGACTCCTGAGGCGTCGGCCTCGAACCGGAACTCGTCGCCCTCGTGGGTCAGCCCGAAGTCGGAGAGGATATCGGTGCCGACTCCTCCGTCGGCTCCATCGTTCATCTCGGAGAGCTTGGCGTTGAGATCCTCAAACGAGTCGTAGTCCGTCGAGATGCGGACTCCCTCGAATCCGTCTTCGGTGACTTCTTCGACCGTCCAACCCTCGGGGACGTCCGACAGGTCCTCGGTCAGATCGAGGGCTTCGCCGCCGCCCTGCTCCATCAGGTCTCTCAACTCATCGTCGAAGCCCATGAACAACGAGAAAGTGCCGGTCTCGTCTTCGTTGACGACGAGGTCGACATCGAGGCGAATCGTGCACGCAGAGAGAACGAGCACAAGCACCGCAAAGAAGGGGATATAGCGTTTCACTTTGGTGACTCCCATATGGATGTACCGCCATTATCGACGTAACGCGGAGATTCTTGATCTATCCCGACCGTACACCGCCGCTGCACGGCCGGATACCCTACGAGCGATGAAGACGACAACCGGAGTGGTGCTGGCGGGCGGGAAGGCCACGCGCATGGGCAGAGACAAGGCCCTCGTTCCATTTCGCGGTGCGCCGATGATCTCGCATGTGATCAAAGCCATGGATGATGCCGGACTGGACGTCCTTGTCGTCGGCCGTGAGATTGCCGGCTTCGACTCCACCCCCGATCTGGTCGACCGGGGAGGAGGACCTGCGATCGGGCTGCTCACCGCACTCAGTTCTGTCGGCGGCCCCGACGTCTTTCTGACCGCCGTAGACCAACCCCTCCTCCGACCCGACACGATCCGGGCGATGCTCACCATCGATGGTGACGCGGTCGTTCCCATGGCGACCGGCCATCCTCAGGTGACATGCGCTCTATACCGGGCGACGTGCTTGGGACCCTTCCGGCAGGCGATTGCATCCGGCGAACGCAAGCTGCGGCGGTTGCTCGACCACGTCGACGTCTCCTACGTGGAGGAGCCAACCTGGTCCTCATGGGGGGAGGACGGACGATCTTGGCTGAGCCTCGACACTCCTCAAGCCGTTGCCGAGGCGGAAGCTCTACGCTGAGACGATGAGCGATTCCCCGCACCCGCAGTCCGATGTGATCTCAGTCGAACTCCGCGACCACATCGCCACCGTATGGCTCAATCGACCGGACAAGCGCAACGCAATGGCGCCGGCTTTCTGGGTCGAGTTTCCCGAAATCATGGATGCGCTCGGCGCCGATCCGGCGGTTCGGGCGATCGTCATCGCCGCACGAGGTGGGTCTTTCACGGTTGGCCTGGATCTCATGGCTTTCGGGCCCGCGGTTATGTCGGGAGACATTGCTGCGATCGGTGGTTCCCGTTCGGAGTCCGAAGTTGCCAAACGGCTCAACACGTACAAGCAGATCAGGCTGATGCAACAAACGTTCTCGTCGATTGCCGACAATCCCAAGCCGGTAATAGCCGCCATCCACGGCCACTGCATCGGGGCTGGGGTGGATCTCACGACCGCTTGCGACATCCGGGTTGCGGCAGACGATGCGGTCTTCTCGGTCCGCGAGACGAAAATCGCAATGGTTGCCGATGTAGGCACGCTGCAGCGTCTGCCCTACATCATCGATCCCGGCAAGGTTGCCGAGCTGGTCTACACAGGTCGAGATTGGGACGCGGCTGAGGCCCTGGAGATGGGCTTCGTATCTGCCGTCTACGACGATGCAGCCGGCGCACAACAGGCGGCGCAGCGTCTTGCTGAGCAAATCGCGGACAACTCACCCCTGGCGGTGCAGGGGAGCAAGGCCGTCCTCAACGCATCGCGGCGGCACAAGGTTCAGCAAGATCTCGACACGGTTGCGCTCTGGAATGCCGCATTCTTGTACTCCGATGATCTTGCCGAGGCCATCCAGGCCTTCATCGAGAAGAGGCCGCCCAATTACCAGGGTCGGTGACTCCGCGGTGCACACCCAATTCGGCACCGGTCTTCCTCTCAATGCAACCCACTATTGGCTATCTCTTGACCATGGTGTCCGAAAGTAGCTGACTGGCCACTATCCGCAATGTACCTTGGTCGGTACAGGGAACTAGTCCCCGCTGGAACACATGTTTCAAACGACTAGCAAAGGGCAGAAGAGGACGATTGCTGCGGGCATCCGATCGTCTTTGGGGGCAGAATGGAACTCGGAGTGGCACAGCAAGTGAACCTGCACGGGTTCGCACCTTCCCCACAGCAGCGACGAATGCTGTGGGCGGGCGCAACAACAGCGTTCTTGCTCGCCATCGCTTTCGTGATCCGCACCGCTGTCGCCAACCACACGACGGATCTGACGGCTGTGTGGGGCACCTTCTGGGACTTCCGTGACGGCACCTACTACGCCGTGAAGTCGGCTCTCGACGGGAACGTCCCCTGGGACGTCTCTGCCTATATGGCCGAGTATCCGGTTGGTCAGGCGTTCCGGGTCAATCCCCCCACCTACCTCGTGGCTCACGCTCCATTCGCACTGTTCGGCTACTCGGCTGCATCCATCGCGATGTTCGTCGTGAACCTGGTCGCGATGGTCCTATTCACCCGGTGGTCGCTCAAGCTGGCCCGCTTCTCCCCCACCCCGCTCGTCGTCCTCTGGCTTTCTTCGCTCGTCATCATCAGTACCGCCGGTCGCAACGTCCTGTTCAGCGGCCAGTCGGCGATTCTCTTCTCCGCGGGCGCATACCTGGCCTTTACCGCCACGACCGAACGCACTCGCACCGGCGGGGTGTTCGTATCGCTCATCAAGCCAACGTTTGGTCTGCCGGTGACGCTGTTCACGGCGGCAACCGGACGTCTCCGGAGCGCTATCACCGGAGCGGGCGTTGCCGCTGCGATCTCAGCGGTCCTGATGATCCCATTCGTGTTCTGGGCCGGTGGGCTAAGACCGCTCTTCGACATCCTCATCGACAACATGAATTCCGCCGGGGACTCCACGGGAATCTCGCTGGAGACGTCAACAGGGCGAGTAGACGTCCCAATCGTCATCGCCAGGCTGTTCGACGTCGTACCACCGGCAACTGTCGAGAACATCCTCATCGTGGTCGTCATCGGCGGCACTGCAGCGCTGCTCTACAGGAGACGCTCACTATTCAGCCACGGGACGTACAACGACGCAGCAGTCGTCCTCGCCTGCCTCGCCGTCGTGACCGGGATGTACCACTCCGTGTACGACATGATCATCCTGGTCCTCCCGACGTTCCTGCTCCTCCGGCCCGACTTCGCAGGTGGACAGGTCCTGGCGAGGATTCGCTACGGAGCCCTGGGAGCGCTTCTCGTGGCCGGTTTCAACCCCTTCAAGATCGACACCATCGCCGACATGTTCACGGACTCACAACGATTGATCGGGATCCTCGGGCCTGGCCTCACCGGTCTCGCTCTCCTCGTTGCCCTTGTGCTGTCGGGACTGATGGTGTGGCAGCTACCGGCATCACCTGGATCAGTTGCAGCGAACGAAAGAGACACTCTCGTGGAGGTGGGGACATGATCGCCGACGATGCCCGTGTCGAGGCAGGCGCCAAGGTTGGAGAGGGGACGTACGTTTGGCACCTCGCTCACGTGCGCGACTCAGCTGTCATCGGCGACAACTGTGTCATCGGTGGCAACGCCTTCATCGATGCCGGCGTGACGATCGGCGACAACTGCAAGATCCAGAACGCGGCGCAGATATTCACCCCGGCAGTCATCGAGGACGGCGTGTTCATTGGCCCGGGGGCCATCCTCACCAACGACCGCTCCCCGCGAGCCGTCAATGAGTCCGGCGAACCCAAGTCCACCGCCGATTGGCACGCAGAGCCCGTCGTGGTCCGTCAAGGTGCCAGCATCGGCGCCGGAGCCGTCGTCGTGGCCGGGATCACGATCGGACGCTGGGCAATGGTTGCGGCAGGAGCCGTGATCACCCGCGATGTGCTCGACCATGAACTCGTAGCCGGCGTTCCGGCCACGAACCTGGGCTGGGTTGGACGCAACGGGGACCGCCTCAAGCGGCACGGAGAGACATGGCGGGCACCGGACGGTCGCCTCTACGTCACCCAGTTGACCGGTTTGGTGGAGGTGGACGAATGATCCATCTGGCTTCACCAATCATCGGCGAGGAAGAGATCGAGGCCGTGACCCGTGTGATGCGCTCGGGCATGCTCGCCCAGGGCAAGGAGGTGGCTGCCTTCGAAGCAGAGTTTGCCGCCACTTTTGCCACCGGTCACGCCGCTGCGGTCAACAACGGAACAACCGCTCTCGTCGTGGCTCTCCAGGCCGCAGGAATCCAGCCGGGAGACGAGGTCATTGTCCCCTCATTCACTTTTGCCGCGACCGCCAATGCAGTCGCCTTGATCGGCGCCACGCCGGTGTTCGCCGACTGCGACGCCGACACGTTCTGCATCGATCCGCTACGCGCCGCCGACCTCGTGACCGACGAGACCAAGGCAATCATCGCGGTCCACCTGTACGGCCACATGGCACCCATGGCCGATTTGAGCGAACTCGCCAAAGCGCTCGACCTCATCCTGATCGAAGATGCCGCGCAGGCTCACGGCGCCAGGCGCGATGGGCTCCCGGTTGGGGCGCTGTCCGATCTGAGCACCTACAGCTTCTATCCGACCAAGAACATGACGACCGGCGAGGGCGGCATGGTCACCGGCCACGATCCCAGGCTCATCGACGCCGTGAAGCTGCTGCGCAATCACGGAATGGAGGAGCGCTACCACCACGACATAGTTGGGACCAACGCACGTATGACCGACATGGCTGCGGCCATCGGAAGAGTGCAACTGGCCAACGTGGGTAGCTGGAACACCCGGCGTCGCGAGATCGCGTCCGTTTACGACTTGCATCTGGCCGGGGTGGTCACCACCCCCCGGGTCGCAGGGAACACCGAGCACGTCTATCACCAATACACGGTGCGAACCGAGCGCCGCGACGCGATCATCGCAAGTTGCCAGGAAGCCGGTGTGGGGTACGGGATCTACTACCCGATTCCATGCCACAGGCAGAAGGCTTTCGCCGCATATGCGGGCGACCATGAGCTGATTGAGACAGACAGGGCGGCCGCTGAAGTGCTTTCGCTGCCGATCCGACCAGATCTGACCGATAGGGAAATCGAGAGCGTCATCGACGCGATCACAAAAGGGGCGAAATCATGACACTGCGCGTGGGGGTAGTCGGACTAGGGGCGATGGGTCACCATCATGCAAGGATCTGGCGGCAGATGGAGGGCGTCGAACTCGTCGGCGCCGCTGATCCGGCCGGCGATCAACGTCGGGCGGCGGTAGGTACACCTGTCGTCGGCAATGTGGAGGAACTGCTCGAACTCGGCATCGATGCCGCATCGGTGGCAGTGCCGTCCAACCGCCATGAGAAGGTCGGCTTGAAGCTGGCGAAAGCCGGCATCCACACCCTGATCGAGAAGCCGGTTGCCGACAGCGTCGGATCGGCACGAAAACTGGCCAAAGCATTCGAGAACGCCGGGCTCATCGGTGTCGTTGGCCATGTCGAACGCTTCAACCCGGCTCTGATTGAGATGCGACGCCGGCTGCAGAATGATGAGCTGGGGAGGGTTTATGCCATATCCACTCGCCGGGTCGGGCCATTCCCGGTTCGTATCAGCGACGTCGGTGTGGTGTTCGACCTGGCAACTCATGACATCGATCTGACCCGATGGCTCTGCGGTCCGTTCGAGACCATGCACTCGGTGTCACAGTCCGTCGTCGAAGGCCCCCATGAGGACCTCATCGAGGTCATCGGCGTCCTCGAGAGCGGAGTCGTTGCCACGATGAGCGTGAACTGGGTGAGCCCGGTCAAGGAACGGAGGGTCCGCGTCGTTGGAACGCGGGGGGCGTTTGTCGCCGACCTCCTTTCCGCCGATCTCACCTTCTATGAGAATGGTGATGTACCGACCGAGTGGGACGAAATCAGCAGGCTGCGCGGCGTAACCGAAGGCCATCGCACCACCTATGCGTTCCAGAAGAAGGAACCGCTCGTGTCGGAGCTCGAAGCCTTCCGCGATGCGGTCCTCGGCGACTCGGATGCCCCGGTTGTGACGCTTACCGATGGGGTCGGCGTGCTCGAAATGGCTGAGGAGCTGCTGGGCAACGAGCGGGCGAAGCGGCCGCCCTACTCGATATGTCACTGAAGACCCTCACCGTCGTCGGAGCGAGGCCGGAGTTCGTGCAAACGGCTCCGCTGGCTCGCGAGATCGCGGCGCGCCCCGGCATCACCGGGGGCCTGATTCACACGGGCCAGCACTACGACTACGAGATGTCCGAACTGTTCTTCTCCCAGCTGGAACTCCCGGAGCCCCTCTATCACCTCGGGGTCGGCTCAGGTTCGCACGGTGTTCAAACCGGCTCGATGTTGGCCGAGCTCGACAGGGTCTATCTCGCCGAGAAACCGGACATTGTCATCACTCACGGGGACACGAATTCGACACTGGCGGCGGCGCTCTCGGCAGCAAAACTGGGCATTCCCGTCGCTCACGTCGAGGCGGGCCTCCGCTCGTGGAACAGGGAAATGCCGGAGGAGCTGAACCGGGTCGTGACGGACCACATCTCCGAAATGCTTTTCTGTCCCGGAGAGGCGGCTGCCGCCAACCTGCGCGACGAGGGAATCATCGACGGGGTCTTCATCGTCGGGGACCTGATGCAGGATTCCCTTCATTGGACAATGCGCAACGCGGACACCGCGGCGACGCTCGACGGCCTCGGTCTACGCCCGGGTGAGTATTTCTTCGCCACCATCCATCGGGCAGAGAACACGGACAACGAGGAACGGCTCAAAGCCATCCTCGCCGGGCTGGAGAAGGTGGCGGCGCTGCACCCGGTCATCCTCCCTGCCCATCCCAGAACCCGCCCGCGGATTCGGGACCTCGGCATTCCGCCAGGCGTTCGAGTCATCGACCCGGTTGGGCATCAAGATGCGATGGCACTGGTTCAGGATGCCGCCGCCGTCCTGACCGATTCCGGCGGGCTGCAGAAAGAGGTCTACTGGCTGGCGACGCCGTGCGTCACTGTGCGCACCGAGACCGAATGGATCGAGACGGTTGAGGTGGGATGGAACCGCCTCGCCGCAGCGGACCCGATCGCCATCGAATTAGCAGTCAAGACCGCTCTTGAAGAACGACCCGACCATCCCGATCTGTATGGCGATGGTCACACCGCCGGTCACATTGTGGACCGCCTCCTGGCGCACGGGTAGAAGAAAACGACACAAGGAACTGAAGTGGTGGACAAACAGACACGATGGGGAGTCGTCGGCGGCGGCCTTCTCGGCATGGAACTTGGTAGGCGCCTTGCCGGCAGCGGCGATCAGGTCACGGTCTTCGAGGCCGCTCCCGAGCCGGGAGGGCTGGCCATGACCTGGCCCATCGCCGGCACGCGATGGGACAAGCACTATCACGTGATCCTTCCCACGGACACTCGCCTGGTCGAGTTGCTCGAAGAACTCGGCATGGGTGACGACGTCCTATGGGAGAAATCGTCGACCGGTCTCTATGCCGGCGAGAAGCTCTACTCGGTGTCGAGCACCGCTGAGTTCCTTCGCCTCCCCTCGCTCCGCCTCATCGACAAGTTCCGCCTCGGCGTCACGATGCTCTACGCATCGCGGGTCAACAACTGGCAGCGGTTGGAGAAGATCTCGGCAGAACGTTGGCTTTCCCGCTGGTCCGGAAAGCGCACCTATCGCGAATTCTGGCGCCCTCTGCTGCGCTCAAAGCTGGGCGGCAACGCGGAGAAGGCGTCGGCGGCGTTCATCTGGGCGATCATGAAGCGCCTCTATCGGGCGCGGACCTCTGGCGCCAAGGTCGAGAAGCTCGGCTTCGCCAGAGGTGGCTATGCCCAGATCCTCGATGCTCTCGCCGCTGCGGTGAGCGAAGCAGGGGTCACGATGCTCACCAATACCCGGGTCGATTCAGTGAAAACAAACGGATCTGGCGGTGTCACCGTTACGGTCGCCGGCGGTGAGCAACACGAGTTCGACAAGGTCATCGTCACCACCGCCGCCCCCGCCATCACCAGTATGGTCGACGAGCTCACCCCAGCTGAACGGACCACGTTGGATGGAATCATCTATCAAGGCATCGTTTGCGCCTCGTTTGTATTCGACCGGCCCCTCGGCGGCTTCTACGTGACCAACATCACCGATGACGGCTTCCCCTTCACCGGGGTGATCGAAATGACCGCGCTGGTGAATCCAGACACCTTTGGCGGCCGCCACCTGGTCTTCCTCCCGCGGTACACAACGGCGGATGACGAGGCGTGGGAATGGTCAGACGATGAGATTGTCGCGCGCTTCATGGGCTCGCTGCGGCGGATGTACCCCGACCTGACCGACGACAACCTCATCGAGGCGAAAATATCCCGGGTCCGCCACGTCCTTGCTGTATCGACAATCAATCACTCGGCTTCCATCCCGCCGGTGTGGACTTCTGTGCCGAACGTGGCAATCGTCAGCTCGGCGCAGATCTTGCACGGAACGCTCAACGTCGACGAGACCCTCGGCATCATCGAGAGCGCCATGCCCGAACTCAGCAAAGGAACCGAATAATGGCCAGGAAGTACGCACCGCTCTCACTCGACCTCGATAACAAGTGGTCGTATCTCAAAACACACGGGGATGAGTCGTGGCAGACGTTCCCGAGTTATCTGGATACCATCGTTCCCCGGGCGCTCTCCGTCATGGAGGAACGAGATTGGAAAATCACCTGGTTCCTCGTCGGCAAGGACGCCGAGACACCTTCGAACCATGACGTACTGAGGTCGATCGCCGACGCCGGCCACGAGATCGGCAATCACAGCTACCTGCATGAGCCATGGCTCCATCAGTACAGCCGCGGTGATCTGGTCGATGATCTCGGCCGCGCCCACGACGCTATCGCCACAGCAACAGGGCAGACACCAGTCGGGTTCCGCGGACCGGGTTTCAGCCTTTCCGAAACGACCCTCGAGGTCCTCAAGTCACTCGACTATGAGTATGACGCAACGACGTTCCCCAACATCCTCAACCCGATCGGCAGGCTCTACTACCTGCGCACGAGCAACCTGTCGGCCGAGGAGAAGGAGAGGCGCAAGGGGCTCTTCGGGACGACCAAGGACGCATTCCGCTCGAATCGGCCGTATCTGTGGACGCTGGAGAATGGCGACACAATCCCCGAGGTCCCGGTAACGACAATGCCCCTATTCCGGGTCCCCATCCACTTCTCCTATGTTCTCTGGCTGGGAGGCAAATCGACGTTCCTCGCCAAGACCTATTGGCGAATGGCTCTGTTGATGTGCAAGCTCTCCGGAACTGTTCCGTCGTTGCTACTGCACCCCCTGGACTTCCTCGGCGCCGACGACGAACCGGAGCTCGGATTCTTCCCCGGAATGGACATCGAAGCCGCCAAGAAGGCCGATCTGATGACAGAACTGCTCGACATGTGGGGCAAGCAGTACGAGACGTTGCCGATCAGTGACTATTCGAAGCGATTGGGCCGGTTGAAGGCTCGCCGGCCCGATCTGATGAAAGCTGATTCCTAGTTCTTGGGCGTGCGGGCGTAGATCGAGGTGCCGAGGTGGAAAATCTCCTCGAAGTAGCGCTTCTGCTGCGCTGAGATGATCCCGAGGCTCAACAGCTGAATAGAGGCCAGCAGCGATACGCCACCGACGATGAAGCTGTGCGGAGACCATCGATAGGCCCGCCCGATCGCGGCCGAGACACTCGATTCCGCACCGGGCGGGACATGGAGGAATTGCTGCAGCGAATGCCAGCCGGACCAGCCGAGCGAGTACAGCGCAAGAGTGAGGATGATCAGGCCGGGAACGATGAAGAAGAAGAACGGCCGGAACAAGAAGCTGGAGAATCCCTGGCCGAGGATGCCCCGCATGATACGGATGCTCGATCCCCGCTCCGGGACCTCGAGCTGACCGCTCCAATCGAGGTGGGCGGGAATCTCCACGATCAACGCCCGCAACACCTGGGCCTTGTAGATGATCTCGGTATTGATCTCGAAGTCCCACGCCTTCAGATTCAGTTTGTGCAAGAACACTGTGTCATAGGCACGGACCATCCCGGTCAATGTCGAGATGTTCCCCTTGGCACTCATCGAGAGGAGCTTGTTGGCCCAACGGCTCAGCTTTTCACGGAACCACGGCACCGCGGTCACCTTGCCGCCCTTGATATAGGGCGACGCAATGACGACCTTCGCCCTTGTCTCTGTGATTGCATCGGCCAGTTGGCCGATGTGCTCTGGACCGTAGCTCAGGTCGGAGTCGAGGACGATGGTGTAGTCGCCCTTGGCGTTGGAGAAGGCGTAGCGAAGGGCCTGGCCGAGGTTGAAATTCGTGTGGTGGTGCAGCACCCGAATCCGCTCATTGTTGGCTGCGTACTCGTCGAGGATCTCCCCGGTTCGGTCCCGACTCCCGTCGTTGATCGCAAGAATCTCCCACGTGTACCGATCCTCGATACCGGCTAGGTATTCCGTGACCTGATCGAGCGTATCGGCGATCAGCGCTTCTTCGTTATATGCGGGAAAGACGATCGTCAGCGACGGCAGCCTCTGGGGCGTTTCATTCTCCATGACAGCTCCATCGGCCGGATGGGCCGCTCACTTCACCTTTCTCACCAGACACCTACATGTGGTGAAGGGGCTCACCTAGAAACAGGGCCTCTTTTCATGTGTCACAATGGAGCCATGCGGACGTACCGACCATTTGAACGACGTCGCCACCTCTTTGCGGCTCCCTGACGGCTGCAGCCATCTTCTCGCCCGATTCCCCCTTCCATAAGGAGCCCTCATGTCAGAGTTAGTAACACGCCAGAATCAAGTGATCGCCCCGCTTTTCGCTTTCGAAACCGACGATGAAGTCGTTGCCTCTGAAGGCTCATGGGTCACCACGCGCGAAGGGCGCCGGATCCTCGATTTCACGTGCGGAATCGCCGTGTCCAACCTTGGTCACCAGCCTCCCCACGTCAAGCGTGCGATCATCGACCAGGTCAACCAGGTCTGGCACTCCGGGTCGACTTTCCGCTACCGGTCCCTCGTCGATTGGGCCGAGAATCTTCGCCAGGTCACCCCGGATGGCATCGAGTCGTTCATGCCGATGAACTCGGGCGCAGAGGCAGTCGAAGGGTCGGTGAAGCTGGCCAGGAAGACGAGCGGCCGCCAAGGCATCATCGCGTTCCGGGGCGGCTTCCACGGACGCACGATGGGATCTGTTTCCTACACCACCTCCAAGGCCAAGTACCGCCAGGGCTATCACCCGCTGGTCGGGTCGGTCTTCATCGCTCCGTACCCGTGGCCATTCCGCTGGAAGATGGATCAGGAAGCAGCGTCGGCCAGAGCGCTCGAAGAGCTCGACTACATGCTCAAGCACGAGATCACTCCGGGCGAGGTTGCGGCGTTCCTCGTCGAGGCGATGCAGGGCGAAGGCGGTTACTACCCAGGTGGCAGCACCTTCCTCCAGGGTCTGCGTGATCGCGCCGACGAGCACGGGATCCTCCTCATCATGGACGAGGTCCAGACCGGGTTTGGCCGCACCGGAGAATGGTTTACCTCCCAGGTGTACGACATCAAGCCCGACATTCTCGTGATGGGCAAGGGCATCGCCAACGGCCTCCCGTTGTCGGCGTTCGGTGCATCCAAAGAACTCATGGAGTCCTGGCCGATGGGGTCACACGGAACGACCTACGGCGGCAACCCGATCGCCTGCGCCGCCTCTGCGGCAACGATCGAGGCACTGCACGATGTCGTACCAAACGTGAGCAAGCTCTCGGATCACGCCTTTGACCGGTGGAACGAGCTGAAGGATCAGCACCGCACTATCGGCGATGTGCGTGGTCTCGGGCTCATGATCGGTGTGGAGCTGGTCAAGGAGGACGGCCACACCCCGGACGAAAACGCGTTCCCGGCTCTCGGCAAGTACGCGCTGGATCACGACATGATGATCCTGCCTTGCGGGCCCGACGTGAACATCATCCGCTTCATCCCGCCGCTCAACGTTTCGACCGAAGAGCTGGACATGGGCATTGACATCTTGGCGGATGCGCTGACGGAGTACGAGAAGTAGCGAACTGGCCTTCGGCCAGTTCGTTGGAGTTTCGAAGCGAGCTGCAGGGCAAAGTCAGTCCCCGCCTCGCCTCCGGCGAGGTTGGCCGAAGGCGCCTCTCCTACGGAGAGGTTGGGGAAAGTACCACCGGCCGCAGGCCGGGGGTTGGGGGTCTTTCAAGGCCGGGGGTAGGTGAGCTCGCAAACTCGTCCGAGCGCTTTCGAACGCGTAAGCCTGCTACCGCCGCTGGCGTAGACCACCTTCGGGACGCCCGGGGCCCGGAGTGAAGATCCCGGCGGCGGCGCCGGCGATGGCGACGAGGATCATCCAGTCGCCGATACGCGTGTAGAGGGTTGGCCCTGCGGCGCGGAACTGCAACTCGGCTGTGATGTACCTCTCTTCGAGCAGCTCGGTCTTGTCCAGGACGCTGCCCTCAGCAGTGATGAAGGTCGACTTGCCCGTGATCGCGGCCAGGATCAGATCCTGCCCGACGGCGGCGGCGTTGACTCGCGCCATCTCGATGAGCTGGTCGGAAGCCGGTGCATCGGGGCCGTAGCTGCTCTCGTTGGTGGCAACGACCATGAGCTGCGAACCGGCCTGAGCCTCGGCACGGATGTTGCGGATGAAGGCTCCCTCAAACGAGATCACAGAACCGAGGAGATGGTCTTGGATCGGGAACACCACCGCCTCAGTCCCCGGGACCATATCGCGGGGAACTTGGTCTAACTGTGGGATGAAGCTGAACAGGTCACGCAATGGCACATACTCCCCAAAGGGGACAGGGTGCTGCTTGTCGTAGCGCCCGACTTCTGTGCCGATGGGTGAGTAGACGATGTTGACGTTGACGAAGGATTCGCTGTCAACGACATGGGTTCCGCTCACCAGCATGAATGCCCTGAGCCGCTGAGCCTCGACCTTGAGCACCTGGTCGATTTCCTCGTTGCCGATGGGGTCGTACGGACTACCAAATGAGTTCTCCGGCCAGACCACAAGGTCAACCGTGGCCCGCGGAATCTCTTCCGAGATCTCGAGATGCCTTTCAAAGATGCGCTTGTTTTCGTTCTGGCAATGGGTCTGCGGACAGGGCGACCCACCCTGCACAATCGCCGCCGTCACGGTCTCGCCGTCGGCGTGAGGGGGGAATAACAGACCGGCAAGAACCAGCATCAGCACGATGACCGACGGGTCGACGAGGAGCCGCCAATGGTTGGAATCCTCGACGACGAGGACGATGCCGGCCGCCACCCCGACGGCCAGAACGGTCCAGCCACTCGGGCCGATCCACTGCACAGAACCGATGAAGCCCGGGTTTCCCGCAGCCGCATAACCCAGCGATCCCCACGGGAACCCGCCCCACGGGATGTATGCCTTGATGAGCTCCCACAACGTCCAGCCACCGACCACGATCAGCCACCACCGAGCTGCCGGCCAACCCCGGAACGACCAAACGAGAAGACCAAACGCTGCTGAGAGAGTGCCGAGCCAAAGGGTCAGAGGTATCCAGGCCACCATGCCGAGGACCGCAATCCACGACAGCAGCAGACCGAAGAACACTGCACCGTAGACAAAACCAACCGCGAGGGCTCCTGCTCCAGTCTCGACGCGCCGTAATCCCCACAGGAATGGGGCCGGAGCGACAAAGGCAAGGATGCCGATGTCGAACGGCGGGAACGCCAGCCACATCAACAGTGCCCCGGCAAGTGCAGCGGTGTAAGGAATCATCGAATCAAGGAGGGTAGCCAAGCCTGCCCCCTTTGCGGCCGCGTCCGAGGATTCCGTCGCCGGAGATCAGGCGCAGCGGTGGTTCGCCGGCGCCCCCCTAGGCTGCACCCCATGAATGACCTCGAACTGGCACTGGCCGCCGCGGCGAAGGGCGCAGCAATCGTCCGCAACGGCTTCGGCTCACACAAAATCACCGAGCAAAAGGGCAGACTCGATCCGGTAACCGAGATCGATCATGCCTCGGAACAGGCGATCGTTTCGCTACTCACAGAGCACCGTCCCGATGACGGCCTCCTGGGCGAGGAGGGCAGCTCACGGGAGTCGACAGGGCGGCGCTGGATCATCGATCCGCTCGATGGGACGGTCAATTTCATCCACGGCATCCCCCAGGTTGCGGTGTCGGTGGCCCTTTACGACGGCGACGATCCACTGGTCGGCGTCGTCCATGATGTGATCCACGACGAGATATTCGCCGCCGCGGCCGGGCAGGGAGCGACGCTGAATGGAGAACCCATCGGGGTCTCAACCACTACAGAGATGCACCGAGCGGTCGTCGTGACCGGTTTTCCCTACGACCATGACAAATACGCTGCGGCGTACGCCCGGGCCGTAGGCGCAGTCCTCGAGCGCGTCAACGGAATCCGGCGGCTTGGTAGCGCAGCCCTGGACTTCTGCTGGGTGGGATGTGGTCGGTTTGATGGTTACTGGGAATACAACCTGGGCCCATGGGATGGTGCGGCTGGTGTCCTGATTGCCCAGGAAGCGGGTGCGACCATCACCGATGGCCGCGGCGGCAGGTATACCCTCGCCTCACCCCACTTTGTCGCCGCCAACCCGGCGCTCCACGCCGGGCTGCAGGAGATCGTCGAGCCCGTACTTCCCGAGCACCTCGAGTAGGAGATGGCCATGCGGGAGCCAACTGATTCCCTCTCCCCACGAAGGGCATCGCAACTCGCGGGTGCCCTACGGATTCCGGCTGGACCACGCCTGCCCTCATCGCCTTCGCCGCTCTCGGCACCGCTCCAGAGCGAATCATGTCGCCGCTACCCACTACCGGAGACCCAAAGGGAGGACTAGTTGGCTCATCTCTTCTCTGCCGCAGGCGTCCGAACCGCCGATGGTGCTATCGGGACATCGATCCTGGTGCGGGACGGGTTGATCGCTGCGATCGGAGACAGGGCTGAGCTACTCGGCAGCGCACCCGAGACCGTGTACCAGGACGGATACCTGCTGCCCGGGCTGCGGGATGCCCATCTGCATCCGGTGGCCTATGCAGCGGCACTGCGCGGGATGACGTTGGCAACGGCAGCGGATTTCGATGACATCAGCAATCGGCTGCGTGCCGGTGCCGCCGCTTCGCCCGGAGATAACCCTGTGCTGGGGATGCGCCTGAACGAGGAGACGCTGCGCGAACTCAGCCTCCCTACCCGACACGTACTCGACCGGGCGGTGGGAGGCAGGCCGGTTCTAATCCACCGCTACTGCGGGCATGTGGCAATCGCCAATACCGCGGCGCTCCGGATCGCCGGTATCGATGAGCACACCGCAGATCCGGCGGGAGGTGTCATCGACCGCGACGCCGACGGGCAGCCGACGGGGGTGCTGCGGGAGACCGCCATCGAACTTGTAGCCGAGCGCCTTGATTCGGGCAGCGAAGTCAGCCCCGAGGAGCTTCTGGATGGGCTGCGTCGACTGGCTGCGGTTGGGATCACTTCAATCGGCGCGATCCTGCGCACGGGCGCAGGTGCCTGGGCGAGCCTGGGCAACGAAGCCGACATTGCGATCGCCGCCGCAGATCGGATGCCCATCAAGGTCGGTGCCTACATCATCGAGGAATCTCCCGATACCGTCGCAGCAACAAAGGCGCGGCTCGATGCCGCTCCCGACCGTCTCCGCTGGCTGGGCATCAAGCGCTTCGCCGATGGGAGCTTTGGCGGCCACACCGCCGCAATGCACGAGCCGTATCTCGACGTGCCGACAACCGGCACGATGCGCCTCACCTCGATCGACAAAGCCATCACCGCGGCCAGCCTTGCGCTCGGTGGCGGGGCCGCAATACACGCCATCGGCGACGCAGCATGCAGCCGGGTCATCGACATGCTCGAGGAATTGATCGCTTCCGGCGCCGACCCACGCAAGCTTCGTATCGAACATGCCTCGGTGCTGACAGACCATGACGTCGATCGCCTCAGCAGAAGACGAATCATCGCGGCGGTGCAGCCCCCATTCCTCGGGTCCGAAGCGAATTGGCTGGGCAAGCGACTGAGCAATGATCAGCTCCGGCGCACCTACCCGTTTGCGACCCTCGATGCCGCCGGCGTGACACTCGCCGGAAGCTCGGATTGCCCGGTAGAACCCCCGGACCCATGGGCGGGGATGGCCTTGGCCAGGGACCGGGCCGGGATGGTCACGGAGGAGTCGCTCAGCGCGCAGAGAGCCCTGGCGATGTACACGACCGGAGCCGCTTTCGCTCTCGAGGAACCAGTGCCGCTCGCAATCGGCAGCCCGGCGGATTTCATCGTGGTCGACCGTGATCCGTTGGCGACGACACCCGATCAGGTCAGGGCAACCGAGGTCATCGCAACGTACGTGGATGGCGCCAGGGTGGACGTTGATCGCTCCAAGCCGCTATGGCTGGACCAGTAGCTAAGCCGAGGCGGCCGCCAGCGCGGTGGCGCAAGAGGAGCACCAGAACCCGTCTGCGGTGAATCGGGCGTCATCATCGACAGGTTGCGCGCAGAACCCACACCTCATCTCGAGGAAGTCGTCGGCTATCGAAAGAAACGGGCCGTCGCCGCGAAAAAGATCCCCGACGAGGACGGCCCTACTGGTCCCGTTCTTCATGAGGTCAGGAAGATTAGTGGTGGAGTTGGAGCTATCCGAAAAGGGCTCTGATGGCGGGGGCCACAGCTTCGTAATCGGTATGCTCCCCGGTCTCCTTCTTGGAGTAGACCAGCTCGTCACCGACGATGATCTCGAATACGCCACCCCGCCCGGGGATCAGCGTAAAGCCCTCAATCTTGTGCTCGAACTCTTCGAGGATTTTCCCAGCCATGCTCACGGCACGGTCGCGATATCCTCAAACAGCGCAGTATTCAATGCTCAGCTTCATGGGCAGATCTTAGGTGTCCGTCCCGTGGTGAAGATCGCTCGGGTTCGAATCGGTGTGGATGGTCCGTTGCAGGTGGACATGACGACCTGGAACGGCGATATGAGCCGGATCATCAATGAACACTTCACCCTCGCCAACGTGCAGGAGGGATTGCCCGTAGGCAGCGGTGAGATTCTCGGTGGTCAGGACTTCCTCGGGGGTGCCCGACGCCACAACCCGACCCGAAAGCAGAACGACGTGATCCGCGAACCGAGCCTCAGATAGATCATGGGTTGTCATGATCACGGTGCAGCCCCGGCTGCGCTCGTCATGGATCACTTCATCAATTGCTTGTGCGGTCGGGAGGTCAATCCCGGTCAGCGGCTCGTCAAGTAGCAGAACCTCGTGATCCTGGACGAGACCCTGCGCCACGAATACCCGCTGTCGTTGCCCACCCGACAACTCATGCAGATGCTTGTTTTGCATCGTTTCGATCCCGGTGCGGCGCATCGCCGATGTGACCGCATCCTTGTCGGCGCCGGATAGCCTGCGGTAGTAACCGAGTCCGGGATAACGGCCCATCGCGACCACCTCTCGTACCGTGATAGGCAGTGCTTCATTCACCTTTGTGGTCTGCAGTACATATGCAATCTGCTGCTTACTCCGGTCACGGGCGGGGACCTCGAGAGTCCCGGACAGGGGTTCACGCAACCCGGCGATGGCATTGAGCAGGGTTGACTTGCCCGAACCGTTGGGCCCGATCACGGCCGTCACGGTGCCTCCCGGAATATCAAAGGAGCTCTCTGCAATGGCGATCTTCCCGGGGTAACCGAGAACGATCTCGGTACCGGTAACGGCTGCGGTCACCGGCATCTGCGGCATCTCCCCTCGATCTCGAGGACGTGGCTGGTCGGAGCAAAGCTGGCCAGGTCGGCGATCTTGGAAACTGCAGCGCCTACCTCCGTTTCCAGATCGGCCGGGACGTCGATGTCTTCAACGGCACCACATTGGAGACATACGAAGTGGTGATGGTGGCCCTTGATCCACTCCGCAAGCTCGTATCGAGTTACCCCACGCGCACCAAAGTGCGGAACGACAATCTCGGCCTCCTCGAGCACGGTGAGCGTGCGATAGAGCGACGACAACGGCACGCTGGAAACAATCGAGTCGTGAAGCTCAGCCGCCGACAGCGGCCCGGCGGCATCGGCAAGGGCGTTGACCACGGTGCGGCGCCCCCGCGTGTAACGAACATCGTGCGTCCGCAGACGTTGCTCCACTTCACGATCGAGACTGGCAATCGGCATCGTATGACCTTTTGATTATGATTCTCAATATCTAATGGTAGTCACACCGAAAAGTCAGACCCGGCCCGTCCCTTGCGGACGGAGTGGAGCTCATGTCAGTCCCCCGACGAAGTTGGGGGAAGGTACTGCCGGCCGCCGGGCCGGGGGTAAGGGGGTCCTCCCATGGAGTGGCTGACCGCACCCTTTGAACTCGCCTTTCAGCAACGCGCCCTGCTCGGCGGCTCGCTGGCAGCGATAGCCCTTGCTGTGGTTGGAACCTGGGTGGTCATTCGGGGGATGACATTTCTCGGCGATGCCCTGGTCCACGGCGTCATCCCCGGCATCGCCCTCGCCATTCTCTTCGACTTCAACCTGATGCTCGGGGCGTTGCTCGCTGCGGTAGTAATGATCCTCGGTATCAACCTGGTACATCATCAGACGACATTCTCTGAAGACACCGGCATCGGTCTTCTCTTTGTCGGCATGCTTGGCACCGGGGTCATTCTCATCTCACGCACACCGTCGTATTCCGGCAGCCTCACCGGGATCCTGTTCGGCGATGCGCTCGGAGTGACATCCGGCGACGTATGGATGCTGGCAGTCGTTGCCGTGATAGCGGTGACTGCGACACTCCTCCTCTACCGGCCCTTCCTGGTGCTGTCGTTCAACGACCACAAGGCACGGTTGTTGGGTCTGCGCCCCCGGCTCGCCCACGGAGCGATGCTCGCCCTCATCATGCTGACGATCGTCGGATCGTTTCAGACCGTGGGCACTCTCCTCGTATTCGGCCTTCTGGTCGGGCCGCCGGCAACGGCGGCACTTCTGGTGAGGCGAGTTCCGTACATGATGCTGACCGCGGCATTCATCGGCGTCTTCTCAGTGATTGCCGGCCTAATCATCAGCTATCACGCCAACACTTCCGGCTCGGCAACGATGGCGGTGGTGCCCATTGTGCTTTTCTTCATTGTCTTGACGATCCGCTCTCTCGTGGAACGGTCGCGGCAAGCCGCAACCCTGGCCGGGTAGCTAGGGAGAGCTCACGGCGGCAGCGCCTTGCCGTAGCCCGATCACCTGGGCGATACCGAAATCGAGCACCGCAAGAGAGAACACCCCGAGAATCCACCGGCCGACGGTCGAGAGGGCAGTCGGAAAACCGAAGACAATGATCGCAGCGACAAGCACCCAGGCCAGGTTGCCGACGGCAACTGTGGTCACTCGCGATCGACGAAGTGGCGTCGTTTTCACCGTGTAGGTCAGGAAAGCCACCCAAGGAATAAGAGCGAGCCCGACGCCGAATGGAATCCATGCGGAAACCTCGAGCAGCTCGCCCAGCAGCGGTGCGGTGACGACCGTCAGCATCGTCGACACTCCGCTCGCCCACATGTCCCATTGCATGATCTTGCGAAGATTCATATCTGTTTCCTCCTTCTCGGCGCCATGTTGAGGAAGAGACGTCATCGCGACAATTACCTGGCAGGTAGTTTCGGAGCCTCCTGGATCGAGATAGGTTGCCGGCATGGATGAAGCATTTGGGACGGCTCTCAAGTCGTGGCGATCGGCTCGCCGGCTGAGCCAGCTCGAGTTGGCAACTGCAGCGGAGGTTTCCCAGCGCCACGTGAGCTTCCTGGAGACAGGGAGAGCGAAACCGAGCCGCGAGATGGTGATCCACCTGGCCATCGCCCTGGACGTCCCCTTACGCGAGCGCAACGCCATGCTGACCGCGGCGGGCTACTCGCCCGAGTATGGAGAGACACCGCTCACCGAACCCGCTCTGGCACAAGTGCGCAGCATTCTGGAGACAATCCTGCGAGCGCACGAGCCGTTCCCGGCAATCGTGGTGGATCGCGGCTGGGACGTCGTATTGGCAAATGAGGCTGCGATGCGGTTCATCACCGCAATGATCGACCCGACCAGTGCCGCGGTGTCCGGCGGGATGAACGCGATGAAGGTCATTCTCCATCCGGGTGGGGTGCGCCCATTCATCGCTAATTGGAGCCAGGTCGCGACGATGGCCCTTCGCCGCATCGACCACGAGATCGCGTCTCGACCCAACGATTCAGTCCTGCTTGCCCTCCGCGACGAGATCCTCACTTATCCCGATGTTGCAGTGCTACGCACCGCCAGATCGCAGCCCGACCCAGACGACCTGCTCATTCCCATCCACTACCGAATCAACGACTACGAGCTGCGGCTGTTCTCCACGATCGCAACCATCGGTGAAGCACACGACATCACCCTCGAAGAGCTGAGGCTGGAGACGTTCTTTGCGGCCGATGCGGAAACCGAGCAGCTACTCCGATCCGGCCTCATCTGACTCACCGTCACGAGTCACGGTGATAGTGCATTCGGTGACGAGAGCAGCGACGGCGCCGATGGCGGCTGCAACGGGGGCAATGAGCGCGCCGACCACGCCGATCGTGAGCGGAATCTCGAGCATCGTCCTGTCGTCTGCGTTTTTGATCGTCACCTTCCGTACGTTGCCTTCGGCGATCAGTTCCTTGATTCGGGTCAACAGATCGTCGCCCTTGACTTTGAATTCCTCTACCTGATCCACGGCTACCTTCCGACTCGCTGCACCGACAGCATCGCGCAGAACCGCACGTAGATCTACCGTCCGAAGCGGGAGTAGCGTCAAGCAGACCCGAGAAGGAGCTGTTCCATGCCCGCTGCGATACCTGATGACGTTCGAGCCATGCTGACCGAGCCGATCTTCTTTCATGCGGCGACGATCAACCCGGATGGCTCTCCGCAGGTCTCGGTGATCTGGGCAGACATCGACGGCGATCTGGTCCGCTTCAGCACCGCCGAAGGACGAGCGAAGCCGCGCAATCTGCGCCGGGATCCCCGAATCGCCATCTCGTTCTCGCCACCGGACAACCCGTATCGCAATGTCGTTCTCAACGGGCGAGCAGTCGAGATCGAGCCGAGAGGAATGGGTCTCATCGATCACATGGCACGCAAGTACACCGACGCCGACAGCTATCAGTGGTCACAGCCTGGCGAGACTCGTGTCGACGTCGCGGTGGAGATCGATCGCATCACCGGGTGATGACTATCGTCGCCGTATGACCAGATACGCTGCGATTGAGGCGGGCGGGACCAAGTTCCGAGTCGCCGTTGCGGAGGATCGCGAGGTCGTTGCCGATACCACCATCCCAACGACCACTCCCGACGAGACTCTCGGTGCAACTATCGACTTCATCATGGCCAACGGCCCTGTTGCTGCCGCCGGGATCGCCTGTTTTGGTCCCCTGGACTTGGCTCCGTCGTCGCCCAACTACGGCGCTGTCACAGCAACGCCCAAGCCGTATTGGGGGGAGGCGCGGGTGCTGGATCGGATCCGCGAAGCCCTGGGGGTTCCAACAGCAATCGACGTCGACGTCGGAGGAGCTGCCCTCGGTGAGTGGACTTGGGGAGCGGCCCGCGGATTGTCGAGCTTCATTTACCTCACCATCGGCACGGGGATCGGCGGCGGTGTCTTCATCGATGGCAAGGTCCACCACGGGATGGGACACCCGGAAATGGGGCACATCACTGTCGAAAGAGCGCCGGGTGACGCTTTCCCCGGCCGCTGCCCATTCCACGGTGCCTGCCTCGAAGGTATGGCTTCCGGCCCGGCAATCGAAGATCGCTGGGGATTACCCGGTAATGAGCTCGCCGACCGTGATGAGGTCTGGGATCTCGAGGCGACCTATTTGGCCCAGGCGCTGCGGTCATACACGTACGTCGTTGCGCCGGAGCGAATCATCCTCGGCGGCGGCGTGCTGCAGCGGCCCGGTCTGCTGGAACTGGTTCGCCAGAAGCTCTCCGAGCAGCTCGCCGGGTATGCCACATCGAGTATCCGTGACGGCAACCTCGACGCATATGTGGTCGGCCCGCGGTTCGGGCAGGATGCCGGTCTCGTCGGCGCCATTGCCCTCGCCATGGACGCTTCCTAGACCCACCAGCAGCACGTTCGATCCCCGTCGGTACTGCCGTCCTCGAATGGACCAGATGCCGGGAATCGTCGAAAATCGCCGTAGCTAACTCGAGGATTGTGAATGGCACACACGACCGTACGAAGCGGCTACGAACAGCTCACCGACAGGCTGAACCGATACCCGCAGGGAGCGCCACCTTCCGATGTCCTCTACGCCATCTTGAAGATGCTGTTCAGCGAACGAGAAGCCGGCTTGGTAGCCCGCCTGCCCATTCGTCCCTTCACCGCCAGGCGTGCCGCCCGCTCCTGGAAATTGCCCCTTGCGGAGACGACCGGGATCCTCGAGGAGTTGGCCGGACGAGCCATCCTGCTCGATATGGAGAATGGGGACGGCGAGCGCACCTACGTGCTGCCACCGCCCATGGCCGGTTTCTTCGAGTTTTCGATGATGCGTCTCCGCGACGATGTGGACCAGCAGGTACTCGGCGAGTTGTTCTACGAGTACATGAACGTCGAAGAGGACTTCATCAAGGCCCTATTCGCCGATGGAGAGACACAACTCGGCCGGGTCTTTGTCCAGGAGGCGGTGCTCCCGCTCGAAAACGGCATCGAGGTGTTGGACTACGAGAGGGCCAGCGAGGTAGTCCATACCGCATCGAGCCTCGCCGTCGGCGTCTGCTATTGCCGCCACAAGATGGAGCACGTGGGCAAGGCATGCGAGGCGCCGCGCAATATCTGCATGACCTTCAACAACACAGCCGCATCGCTCGTGAGACATGGATTCGCCCGCGAGATCGATGTTGCCGAGGGCCTCGACCTCCTCGACGAGGCGCAGGAGAACAACCTGGTCCAATTCGGGGAGAACATCCAGAAGCGACCCAACTTCATCTGCAACTGCTGCGGATGCTGCTGCGAAGCGATGATCGCCGCCCGGCGTTTCGGGGTCATGAATCCGGTGCACACGTCGAACTACCTGCCGGTAATCGATACTGAAAGCTGCAACGGCTGCGGCAGTTGCGTCACGGTTTGCCCGGTGGAGGCGATGAGCTTGACCTCGGCCAACGATCCTCACCACCCCCGGAAGAAGAAGGCCAAGATCGATGAGGCTCTCTGCCTCGGATGCGGTGTCTGTGTACGAACCTGCGACCGGGACGGCGCCCGGCTTGTCGCCAGGGGGGAACGTGTCATCACCCCGGTCGACTCGGCCCAACGTGCGGTGCTCATGGCGATAGAGCGGGGCAAGCTGCAGAACCTGATCTTCGACAACAATGCCTTCGCCAGCCATCGCATGATGGCCGCGATCCTCGGGGTCATCCTCAGGGCATCTCCAGCCAAGAAGGCCCTGGCCAGCAAGCAGCTGCAATCGCGCTACGTGAACCACGTACTCGCCCGCGAGACCTAGCTACCAAACCCGCGCCTACGTGACGGTCGCCTCCAGAGCGACCGAATCCACGCCAGAGCAGGGCTACTCGTCGGTGACGCAACCCTCGGATGCCGACTTCACCGTCTTGATGTAGCGATGCAGCGTGCCGCGGGTCGCTTTGAGCGGCGGCGGAGTCCAGGCGAGGCGACGTCGTGCCAGCTCGGCGTCATCGACTTCGAGAGTCAGCGAGCGGGTATTGGCATCAATCGTGATGGCGTCTCCATCCTGAACGAGGGCGATAGGACCGCCTTCCTGGGCCTCGGGGGTGACGTGCCCGATAATGAAACCATGCGAGCCGCCCGAGAAGCGGCCGTCGGTTATCAGCGCGACGTCATTGCCGAGACCGGCGCCAACAATCAGCGAGGTCGGCGTCAGCATCTCCGGCATGCCGGGACCGCCCTTCGGGCCTTCGTAGCGGATGACCACCACGTTTCCGGGTCCGATATCACCACGTTCGAGTGCAGGAGGCATGTCCTCCTCGCATTCGAAGACACGGGCTGTTCCACTGAAACGCAGGCCCTCTTTGCCTGTGATCTTGGCGACGGCCCCGGCGGGGGCGAGATTGCCGCGCAGGATCTGCAGGTGACCGCTCTCCTTGATCGGGGCATCCCACGGCTGCACAACCTGCTGGCCGTCTGCAAGCCCCGGCAGATCGGCGAGGTTCTCGGCCAGGGTCTTGCCGGTAACCGTCATACAACTGCCGTCGATAGCATCGTGCTCCAGGAGAAGTTTTAGAACCGCCGGAGTGCCTCCAACGGCATGCAGGTCTTCCATCACGTAGCGCCCGCTCGGTTTGAGATCGGCCAGGTACGGGGTTCGATCGCTGACGGCCTGGAAATCGTCGATGGTGAGATTGACACCGGCGGCACGGGACATAGCAATGAGATGCAGCACTGAATTGGTGGAACCACCGGTTGCCATGACAAGCGCCATAGCGTTCTCGAACGCCGCCCTCGTCATGATGTCCTTCGGTTTGATGTTCAGCTCCAGCAGATTCCTGATCGCTGCACCGGCATCGAAACACTCTTGGAGCTTGGCGGGATCGTTGGCCGGAGTCGATGACGAGTAGGGCAAGCTCAGTCCCAGCGCCTCGATGGCCGACGCCATTGTGTTTGCCGTGTACATGCCCCCACAGGCACCCTCGCCCGGACAGGCGTGACGAACCACGTCACGACGGTGCTCATCCGTGGTGGTTCCGGCGATCCACTCTCCGTAGGACTGGAATGCCGAAACGATATCGAGCGCGGTTCCGTCATCGAGATGGCCGGCCCGGATGGTGCCGCCGTAGATCATGATCGACGGAACGTTCAGCCTCGCCATGGCCATGACCGAGCCCGGCATGTTCTTGTCACAGCCGGGAAGGGAGATGTTTGCGTCGTACCACTGAGCCCGCATCACAGTCTCGATGGAGTCGGCGATGAGGTCACGAGACTGGAGCGAGAAACTCATCCCGTCGGTGCCCATGGAGATGCCATCAGACACACCGATGGTGTTGAAGCGCATTGCAACGAGGTCAGCTGCAATGACGCCTTCGCGTACCTTGGCAGCAAGGTCGTTGAGATGCATGTTGCACGGGTTCCCCTCGTACCACATGCTGGCAATTCCAACCTGCGCCTTTTCCATGTCGGCTTCGGTCAGGCCCGTGGCGTACAGCATCGCCTGCGAGCCTCCCTGCGAGGCTTCTTGGGTGATGCGACGGCTGATGCGATTCAGATTCGAACTCATCCGGGCATGGTACCGCCTGCCCCGAAGGGGCAGGCTCCGAAACGCCATCCGCTTCGAGTTTGGCCGGCAATTCAATCGACCTTCTTCGTCAATCAGATTCTGTATTCCCTGGGTTCGTTACACTGCCCGCTGCAGCCGTTTCCTACTCTTGCTGCGAGGCTCCCTTTGACCACCCAACCTCAACCCCCTGTCGCTCGCCCCCGGATGAGCGCCGCTAAGAAGATCCTTCTCGGCCTTCTGATCGCAGCCGTTGTCGCCGTCTTCAGCGCAGTCGGTTTTATCTACTTCATCGACTCGAAAATCGACAAGATCCCCGATGAGGAGCTGCCCTCTCTCGAGACCGAGATCCAGGACGATGGCGTCCGTAACATCCTCATCGTCGGCTCCGACAGCCGCGAGGGCCTGGACGATCTCGAAGACTTCGGAAGTTTCTCAGGGTCGCGAACCGATGTGATCATGATCGCCCACATCGTTCCCGGCGAGGGAGCGCAATTGCTGAGTCTTCCCCGCGATCTCAAAATGGAGATCCCCGGGCGCGACACCAACAGGATCAATGCAGCCTTTGTGTTTGGTGGCCCGGACCTGCTGGTCCAGACCATCCAAAACAACCTGAGCATTCCGATTCACCACTACGTCGAGATCGACTTCGTAGGGTTCGCCAACGTCGTCGATTCGCTGGGCGGTATCACCAAGACGTTCGACAATCCCGCCCGGGACTCCAAATCGGGACTCGACGTAGATGCCGGCACCATGGTGATGGATGGAATGACCGCACTGCAGTACGCAAGGTCGCGCAACTATCAGGAGCTGATTGACGGATCGTGGAGGTCCGTTGACGGCAGCGACATCGGCCGAACCCATCGTCAGCAGGAGGTCCTCTTGCTGATGTTCGACAAGGCGACCTCGAAGTCGGCGGCATTCAACCTGCCCGGCTTCGCCTCGACATTCGCCGAGCAGATCACCGCCGATGCGGGCTTCTCCGTCAACGTCATGGTCGAACTGGGCCGGGCTGCGCTTTCATTGGACTCAGGTGAGATCCAGACGATGACGCTGCCGGTCACCAACCACACCGAGGACGGCAGGGCCTACGTGATCCCGATCGAACCCGCGGCGACGGCCGTCATCGACGCCTTCGTCGCAGGCGAGCCCTTCCCCGAGGGCTGACCTGCACCAACGTCAGATACCGTCGATGAGCCGACCTTCCATTCCGCCGGCGACAGTGATGACTTGTCCGGACAGATGACCGGACAATGCGTCCGAGCCGAGGACGAGCACCTGCGCGGCTACATCCTCAGGCTTGCCCAGCTTCTTGAGGGACATCGTGGCGGTTGCCCGATCAAAATGATCGTCGCTGAGGCCGCGCGCCAAAACGGCAGGAGTCACGGTCCAACCTGGAGCGACCACGTTGACCCGAACCCCGGGACCGATCCGAGCCGCTTCGTTCTTGGCGCTCATCAGGAGGCCACTGAGGATGGCTCCTTTTGCGGCGGCATAGTCGGCGTGGCCGGCTTCGCCGAACGCGCCGGCCGTCGAGGCGATCATGATCAGCGAGCCGGATCCGGTCGATGCTGCATGCTCGAGGAAGCCGCGGGCAGTGAGAAACGTTGCGGTGAGATTTGTGGCGAGCGTCTCGTTCCACCTCGCCAGCGGCAGGGCCCACACCGGGAGGTCCTCCTGGGGCCAGCGGCCGGCATTCGCCACGCACACATCCAGCCGACCGAGACCAGCCACAGCCTTCGGGATCAAGACATCGGCATCTGCCTCGTCCGTCAGGTCTGCCGCGATGGCGATACCACCAACTTCAGCGGCAAGGGTCTCCGCCGACTTTCTCGACGTGTTGTAGTGCACCGCCACTTTGGCGCCCTCTGCAGCAAACGCACGAACGATCGCCGACCCGATGCCGCCCGCTCCTCCGGTGACAAGAACGCCTTTTCCAGCCAATCCTGTATCCATGATCGCTCCCGGTTGAAGACTCTCTCAGCAATTGTCGTCGAGCGACTCAATACCGAGGATGCTGCGTGCTTCCTCAGGAGTTGAGTTCACCACGATCTGCACGTGCTCCCGAATGAGATCCACATTCGGGATATTGCCGGCGTTGGTCGATCCTGTGATGTAGGCGGGCGGGATGAACCGGATAGAGATCATGTTCTCCTGGTCGATCTTCGGCATGAGGTCGATCAGGTCCGGAATGCGGCTGAGCGGGATGTCTGTCTCCATCGTGTCACCAAGAACCCCGGCCAATTCCGGGTAGCCCAACGCCAGTCCCACGGGGTCGGCTTCGGCAAGGATTGCGTTGAGTAGGCAGCGTTGCCTGCCCATTCGGGCGTAGTCGTCGGCATGCCGCCGCGCTCTTGCATAGGCCAATGCAAGGTGACCGTCGAGGTGCTGCACCCCCGGCTCGATCTCGATGTACTCGACCGTCACGCCGTCCTCATGGGGATAGGTCTCATCGACAATCAGGAAAGGCACGTCGATGGTGACACCGCCGATGGCATCCACGACACCGACAAATCCCTCGAGCGTCACCATGGCGTAGTAGTGAATCGGGATGCCGAGAATCTCGCCAAAGCCGCCTTTCACCGCGTTGACGCTCGGATCCTGGGGCCCGGGGAAGGCCTGCGGCGACTCCACACCCGCGACATAGAGATCGTTGAGCATCCGGGGGAAGCAGTCGCATCCCCAGATGCCCATCTCGGTCGGCAACGGCACCTGCACGATATTGCGCGGCAGACTGAACAGGGCAACATTGCCGTTCTCGGGGTCGATGCTGACAACGATCATCGTGTCGGTGCGGATCGAGGACCTGCCGACCCCGGCATCAGCGCCGAGCAGCAGGATGTTGAGTCGCTCCAGACCATCCCAGAGCACCGGCCCGGGCTGAACCTCGAACAACGTCGTCGACGTCGTCGTCTCACCCGGGGCACCCGAGACTCCTGAAGTGGTCTCGGTCGGCACCGTCGTGGTCGTCGTCGCGATGTCATCGGCGGCAAATGTGGAAGTGATGAAGTCGTAGTGCACGATGTCGTAGTAGCCGGCGATGAGATGTGGGCCGAGGAGCATGCCGCCAAGTATCACCCCGGCAAGAACCGTCACCCGGCCCCTGTTCTGCATAGCCGCCAACCGGTAGGCATCGTCGGCAGCCCACAGGCGGAACGCCAGCAACGCGATGTTCCCCAGCATGGCGCCGACGAGAAGCTCAGGACGGAACGCGGCCTTGACGACCTCCAACTTATTGAAGTACGCCAAAGACGCCAGACCGATCAGCGTGAAGTCGATAGCGAGAAGGATCAGGGCGCGACGACGATGGCCCGCGTACCACTGCCCGGTTCCAGGAAGGACCGCCGACAGCAACGCAGCCAGGATCGGGAACTTGGTAGCCCCCCGCTCACCGGTCGTCTGCATCGGCTAATGCTAAAACAACATAGGTATCGTGTGTCAGCCGAGAAGGGGCGCCGGTGCGAGCAGCGCTTTAGAGATGCAAGAAGAAACCGCAGACCAGACACAACAACCGTCCGCCAGCGCGACCCGAACGCGCTTTGCGCGGCTATCCGAAGACGGTACCGGTCACATCCTCGCGGGAAGCTTGCTGGCCGGCCTGGCTGCCTACGCCTACCAGATAATTGGCGGCCGGACCCTCGGTGCCACCGATTTTGCTCCTGTGTCGGTGCTGCTCACCATCCACTTTTTGACCTTCATCGTGTTCCTACTCCCCGTAGAACAGCTCGTGGTAAGACGGCTCACCCTCGACCCGACTCATTCGGGCCTCCCCCGAGCCGCATGGTGGCTGGCAGGAATCACGGTCGTCGCGGCCACCCTGTTCGCCTGGCTGGGAGTCGACCGGTTCCTGAACGGCGACCGTCGCTTCATTGCCTTCACGGCATTGACGGTGGCGATGCATGCGGGATACTCAGCGGCCAGAGGCCATCTTGCTGGTTGGAGACGGTTCAGGGAGTACGGCTACGCAAGTGGAGGCGCCAATGTGCTCCGCCTCCTCGTAGCCATCGTTGTCTTGACTCTGCGACCATCGGCTTCCGGCCTGGCCATCGCCCTCGTTGCTGGGCCCATCATCACATTGATTTGGCGCCCGTTCCGCAGGGTCGATAAGGAACGACATGCCATCACCGCCGAAGACGCAGCGTCGGTAGGGGACGAGGGACTCCTCGGCGGGCTGGTTCTCTCTTCGGCAGCCTCACAGGCGTTGCTCCTTGCCGGGCCGGTGGTCGCCGCCATGCTGGGAGCGACCCAGGCCGCCGTCAGCGTTGTCTTTGCAACCTTCACCCTCTTTCGCGCACCGCTCACATTCGGCTACAACCTCATTGCGCGAGTCCTCCCTCCATTTACCGAGATGGCAGCTCGGCGGGAGCGTCGCGAGCTCGCCGCCTGGGCCCGTGGTATCGCCATCGCCGGCATCGGATTGGCCGGACTGGGTTTTGCAGCCGGGTATTTCGTCGGGCCGCAAGTCGTCGATGTTGCCTTCGGCGCCGAATTCCGCCCCGACGCGATGCCGGCCGCGCTCGTGGCCGGCGGCGTGATTCTTGCCGGCTCTGGGCTGTTCGTAGCTCAGGTACTCGTCGCCCAGGGCAAGCCGACTGTCCTCGGTGTCTCCTGGGCGGTCGGTCTAGTTGCGGCGGCTGCAGCGCTGTGGTCGTCCACCGGTGACGCGTTCTTCAGGGTGGCGTTCTCGTTCATCATCGGCGAGGCCGTCGCTCTCGGTGCTCTCGCCATCGGTGCGATCAGCAAGCCGACCGAGGCAGACGCCGCCCCGGGAGCGGCCTACCTGCTGGCCAAGCGCACAGTCGACATCGCAGTGTCGTCAATCGTTCTCGTCCTGTCCTTCCCGATCCTCGTGATCTGTGTGGTCGCGGTGAGGCTCGACTCTCCCGGACCGGCATTCTTCCGTCAGGAACGGGTCGGACGCGATGGACACAATTTCGCCATGCTGAAGATCCGGACGATGCGAGCCGACGGTGGTGAGGAACTGTTTGCGCAGCACCTGGCACAGCTAGAGACGGCTTTGATGAACAATGAGACGGCGGCAATTCGGATCGCAGACGATCCAAGGATCACCCGCGTTGGCCGGGTGCTCCGCAGGCTCTCCCTCGACGAGCTCCCCAATCTCTGGGACGTCCTCCTGGGACGAATGTCCCTGGTGGGCCCGCGCCCGCTGGTTCCTGCCGAGGCTGAGATCATCGGAAGGGAGAACCCCCGTTTCACCGTCAAGCCTGGCGTGACCGGGCTAGCGCAGGTCTCCGGGCGAGATGAGATCTCGGCAGACGAGCGCACGGAGTACGACGAGATCTACGTCAGCCGGCAGTCGATCGCTCTCGACACGAAGATCATGATACGGACCGCCCTGATGGTGTTTCTCCCCGGCAGAGCCCGCCTACGGTAGGTACTCATGCACATTGCCCCCGAGACTTTGATCGATGCGTTACGCGGCCAGGGCCTGCGGATCACCAGGGCACGCCGCGGGGTCTGCTCGGTCATCGCACGCAATCACAGCGATCACCTGACGGCGGCATCGATTCTCGAAGAGGTACAAGCCGACCCGGAGGCAAAGGCAGACCAATCGACCGTCTATCGAACGCTCGATGCTCTTGAAGCTGCCGGCTTGCTCGTTCATAGTCACCTCGGCCACGGCGCAGCGGTCTACCACCTCGCCTCGGAGGCCGCTCATCAACACGTTGTCTGCAGCCGGTGTGGAGCGACGGCGTCGGTACCAGCTGCCGGCCTTTCCGACTGGCTCAATGAGCTGCAAGAGAGCACGGGTTTCCATGTCGACCCCACGCATTTCGCCGTCACCGGGTTGTGCCCCGACTGCGCCCGAGAATCGGTCTAGCCCACGCACGTTTCGGTATACCGATGGGCCTTCCTGCCGATAGTTGATAGACATGCTTGATTGGATTGGTCGTGTCAAAAACTGGGTCGGGATTGGCTTCAAGGATCCCGCCGACCGGATTGAGCGAGCCATGGTCAGGGTGCTTCTCCTCGGCGGGGCGGGGCTAGCCCTGGTTGGGTTCGTCGATTTGGTCCGGTTGCGAACCCCCGAGTCCGCTCTCCAGTTCACAGCAGCGGGTCTGCTGACGGCGCTTGCACTGTGGATGGATCGAACCGGACGCGCCTACCCGAGGACGATTCTGGTCTTTGGCGCCCTGGCCCCGTACCTATCCATCCTCCTTGCGGCAATGGATGAGGACTACTCACGGCTCACCGACTCATCACCCACCGTGTTCATCTCCATCACGGGAGTCCTGGCTCTGATTCTCGGTGGAAGGTGGGCAAGAAGGGTCGCTGTGTTCTGGATCTCGCTGCTCACCGTGGCGGTGGCAACTGCCCGCTGGCCGGTGACCCACTCGGTGGCTCAGGTGGCAACGGATGTCGCAACGGTCCTCATCATCTCCGCTTTGGCGTTCATCGCCGCGATTGCGATCCGTAGCGCCACTCTGCAGGGTCGCGCCGAGTACGAGCAGCTCGTCGATACAGCACCTGTTGGAATCCTCGAGCTGGACCTTCGTGGAGTTCGGAATTGGCTTCTGGAGAATCGATTCCACTCTCAGGCGGCCTACGCAGCCGCTGTCGAATCCGGCACCGTCGACCCACTGGCCGTTGTCGGGAACGTCGTCGTCCTCGGGTTCAACGAGACCGCCGGGCACGACCTGTTCCTCAACGCCGCAGGAGAAGCCGAGCAAATGGATTCTCAGGGCGCCAGAGTCATCACCAACATCCTCACCGAAATCGTCTTCGCGGAGTCGCCCGGAAGCATCGAGGTCAGCTTTGAATACGGCGGCGACATCGTCCACCGGGTAATGACGTGGAGCGCGAACACAGCGGATCGACGCAATGTGGTCATCGTGTCTACAGACATCACTGCTCAGAAGGCGGCGGAGAAGGCGCTCGAGGATCAGATCCGCGACAAGGATGAGTTCATTGCCTCTGTCAGTCATGAGCTTCGCACTCCACTCACTGCCGTCGTTGGGCTGGTCGACGAGATCACCAGATCTGAAGCGCCCATTTCCTCCGGCGAGAAGGACGAGCTGATGTCGATCGTGTCCCAACAGAGCCACGAGGTCGCCGACATCGTCGAAGACCTGCTCGTCGCAGCCCGTGCCGCCGGCGGCAATCTGTCGACGAGCCCGATCGAGTTCGATCTCACAGATACCGTCTCCTCCACAATCGTTGTATTCGCTGAAACGTTTGCCTGGGATCTCGAGGATGGACTGGTCGCCTATGCGGATCCGAGTCGAGTACGCCAGATCATCAGGAACCTGGCTACGAACGCCATCCGCTACGGCGGAAACCTGCGCCGGATAAGCGCATTCCGTGACGGTGAGGTCGCGGTCGTCGAGGTCCGGGACAACGGCGAGCCGATACCACCGGATCAACGCGAGTCGATGTTCCAGCCATATGAACGCGCTCGCCATTCAACTGGAGGCCGGCCTGAGTCGGTCGGACTCGGCCTCACCGTCGCCAAATCGCTGGCGCTCACGATGGCTGGTGATCTCAGCTACGACCACGACGGTGACGAATCGATCTTCCGGCTCGTCCTTCCCGCGCAGAAGATGCTCATCTGAAATAGGCCGTTCGGGCCTAACAATCGGATGGACTTCCGTTCACCATGGGGCAAGTGTCTGAGGAGGCATTGCATGCATGTCGTCTGGGGGATTGTTGTCGTTGCACTCTCGCTTCTCGCCTGGGGAGGCCAGTTTGTGTCGTGGTTAGCTCCCGATCTGGCAGCCCGCCTTTCGTTGATGGAGGAGGAAGACACGGTCGAGCCGACATACTGGGCTGATATCCGCGGCGAGGCTCCCCTCGACGCCGTCACTCTCTGGACGATGGTTGTTGCCGGCGTGTTGCTCATCCTCAACGTCAGCGCCTGGGCATACTTTGGGCTTGTGGGTGGAGGGATGTACGTCTACTTCGCCGGTCGTGGCGTTTTTACCCGCATCGCCTTGCGTCGTCGGGGCTTCCGGGTCGGGGCCCCGCAGAACCTGAAGCTCGGCTACATCATGCTCGCCGTCTGGGGCTTGATGGGCCTGATCACGATCGCCGCAGCAGTGATTGCCCTTCCCGCCTCGTAGGTCGAACTCCAGCTGCGCCGCTCGGCACCGTTTTCCAAGCCAAATAGATTCCGGACTCGGCCTTTCGGCCGAATGGCCGGAAAGGCGGCTATTCTTATTGCGAGGCGTTTGCAATAAGGAGTTGGGGTGCACATTCCCGACGGATTCATCAACGGGGCGACTTCTGCCGGTTTTGGGGTAGCGGCCGCAGGAGGGCTTGGCGCCGCCATCAGGCAAACCGGCAAGTACCTGAATGAGAGGCAGGTACCCCTGGCGGGTCTTGTTGCCGCGTTCGTCTTTGCCGCCCAGATGGTCAACTTCCCTGTCTCGATCGGCGTCAGCGGACATCTCCTCGGGGGCGTTCTTGCGGCGGTGTTGGTCGGGCCGTGGGCGGGCTTCGTCGTCCTCTCTGTGGTGCTGATCGTGCAGGGGTTTGTGTTCGCCGACGGCGGTCTCAGTGCACTCGGGTTGAACATCGTCAACATGGGCTTTGTCGGTGCGGTCGGGGGATACATGATCTACCGCGTCCTGCTCCGCGTTCTACCCAAGGGCCCAAGGGGAATCACCCTTGCTGCCGGGATCGCTGCCGGGATCGCGGTGCCATTGGCCGCGATGGGCTTCCTGGTGCAGTACGTCATCGGCGGCACTGCCAGCGTCGCTACCGGCACGGTGTTCACCGCCCTACTGGGCACCCACGCTCTCATTGGGATCGGGGAAGGGATCATCACCGCCCTTGTTGTCGGTGCGGTGGTGCGGAGCCGGCCCGATCTCGTCTACGGCGCTCCCGCCTACGCCGGTCAACGGACGGAGGCGTTGCAGCAATGAGCACCAAACGGTTGTTCCTGATCGGACTTGTCGCCGCTCTGCTCATCGCCGTAGTCGTCTCCCAGTTTGCGTCTTCCTCCCCCGATGGGCTCGAGTATGTCGCCGAGCAAGAGGGCTTCGGTGCGACGGCAACCGAGCACGATCTCGCCGACTCTCCCTTGGCCGACTACGGCGCAGACCTCACCGACAGCAGCGGGCTGAACACAGCCGTCGCCGGGCTGATCGGGACGCTGGCAACACTCGCCGTCGGATACGGCGTCTTCTGGTTCGCCAGAAAGACCAATCGACCGACGTCGGACACTCCGTAGTGGCGGGCGGACACGTCCACGCCCTGTACCGCCATGGGGAAACGGCTCTCCACCAGTTGCGGCCTCAGGTCAAGATCGCGGCAGCCGTCCTGTTCGTCTTCGCCGTAGTCGTTACGCCGCGAGAGGCGATCTGGGCCTTCCTCGTCTACGGCGGGATCCTCGTCACTCTCGCCTCCCTAGCTCGACTCGGGACCGGCTTTGTGGCCACCCGGATGCTGATCGAAGTGCCGTTTGTGATCGCCGCCCTGCTGATCCCATTCTTCGCCGCAGGAGAAACTGTCTCCATCATTGGGCTCGAGCTGTCGCGCGATGGACTCTGGGACACATGGAACATCCTCGCCAAGGCAACGCTCGGACTGCTCACCTCGATCGTGCTCGCCGGGACAACCGACGTCCCGTCGATGTTGCGCGGTTTTGAGGCATTGCGATTCCCGCGCGTTCTCACCGCGATCATGGGCTTCATGATCCGATATCTCGACGTTGTACTCGGCGAGTTCCGCCGGATGCGGGTGGCGATGCAGTCTCGGGGCCACAACCCTTCGTGGCTTGGCCACGCCAAGCCTTATGCGACATCGGCCGGTCTCATCTTTGTCCGGTCATACGAGCGCGGCGAGCGGGTGTACCTGGCGATGGCATCCCGTGGTTACGACGGCCACATGCCAATCGGGTCGGGCGACCAGGCTTCGCTTCGACAATGGGGCGCCGCACTGACCGCCCCCATCGCTGCTTGGACGGTGGCGGCACTCGCTTGGTGGTGGGTATGAGCGTTCCCACCATCGCCGTAGACGGGCTTGGCTTCCGCTACCCCGACGGAACCGATGCTCTGCGTGACATAGACCTACATATCCACCCTGGCGAACGGGTTGCCTTGCTTGGGCCCAATGGTGCGGGCAAGACAACGTTGATCCTCCACATGAACGGCATTCACATGCCGCAGCGAGGAACGGTTGCCGTGTCGGGTCTCCGGCTGGCCAAGGACAACGTGATGGAGATCCGAAAGCGGGTGGGGATCGTGTTCCAGGATCCCGATGATCAGCTGTTCATGCCGACCGTCCGCGACGACATCGAGTTCGGCCCGCGCAACCTCGGGATCGCTGGCGACGACCTCGATGAGCGTGTTCAAGCAGCGCTCGCAGCCATGGACGTTTCGGATCTCGCCGACCGACCTCCCAACCATCTCTCCTTTGGGCAGAAGCGCCGAGTCGCCATTGCGGGCGTACTGGCGATGGAGCCGTCAATCTTGGTCCTCGATGAGCCCACATCGAACCTCGACCCGGCGAGCCGGCGCGAGTTGGCCGAGGCGCTCAAGGCACTCGACACCACTCAGCTAATCGTCACCCACGATCTGCCATTCGCATACGAGATGTGCGAACGGTCGGTTGTGATGGATGGCGGCGAGATCGTTGCGGTGAGCTCGACAGCCGAACTGCTGACGGATGAGCCCCTACTCAAGCAACACCGGCTCGAACTACCCTTCGGCTTCGCAATCAGGGACAGGAGCTGAAGCATGCCGTTCCAAGTGGCGGCATTGCTGGCCGCCTCTTCCTGGGCCGTCGGCGGCCTGGTCGCCGCAGAGCCGTCACGACTTCTCGGCGGGCCCCGATTCGTCCGCATCCGCATGGTCTACGTCTCGGTGGCTCTCATCCTGATCGGCCTACTCGTCGGTGGGTGGGCGACCGTCGAATCGTCGGACTGGCTACCTCTTGCCGTTTCCGGCTTCGTCGGACTTGCCCTCGGCGACGCCGCGCTGTTCGAGGCCTTCTCTCGTCTCGGTCCTCGTCGTACCGGCATGCTGTTCGCCGTCAACGCCCCGATCACAGCGATCATTAGCGCTGTCATCTACGACGAGCGGTTCGGCGTGGTCGGCGTCGTTGGAACGATCCTGGTACTCGCCGGAGTCAGCCTTGCCATCGCCTATGGAACCCGGCCAGGACAGTCGCACACCTGGGAGGACGTCCGCGGTTCGCTTCTCGTTGGAGTCGGGTTTGGGTTGGCCGGCGCATTCGGCCAGTCGATCGCAGTCCTGGTGGCTGATCCGGTTTTTGATGGTTCGCTCGACCCCTGGGCAGGAGCGGCGGTGCGAGCCATCGTCGGCACACTGGGTCTGTTTCTGCTGATGCCGTGGTTCGAACGGCGCAATGGGAGTCGCCCGAGCGTCCAGTTCACGGCCCGGCTCTGGGTGCTTGTCATCATCTCTGGAACCCTCGGGATGGTCGTGGGCAAGACAATGATGTTGATCGCCCTCGCCGGTGGTCCGCCCGGCTTGGTGTCGATTCTCGTCTCCATAGCTCCGGTCATCCAGTTGCCGATCATCTGGGCCGTAACCAGGGAACTACCGCCCGTCGGCGCCTGGGTAGGAGCCGCGCTCGCGGTCGCCGGCACCGCGATGGTGCTGTCGTAGCCGGTAGCCTCGGCGCGATGGAACATCACGCCGACTTCGCCATCCCCATCAACCACGACCTGACCATCACGGCCTCTGTTGGGCCGGACGATGGCCTGGGAGCCATAGTTGGGAAGGCGATCGCACTCGGGTGGTGGGTCGACCCCGACGCCGCGACTGACCGCGCTCACGAGCCAACCGGGACTCTCTATCTGATTGTCGATAACCGCCGCCCTCGACCGTATTGGGTGAAGCAGGCTGATCTCGTTTCCGTTGAAATCCACGACGAGCACAGCAGCCGCACTCAACCCGGCTAGATTTTCCACATGGCTGCAGGTGGTTCAACAAGGGTCGTCATCGCCGCATTCTTTGCGAATCTCGGCATCGCGATCGCAAAGTTCATCGGATTCATTTTCACTCGCTCGTCTTCGATGCTCGCCGAGTCGATCCATTCGACCGCCGACACCGGAAATCAGGCGCTGCTGCTGCTCGGCGGGCGACTGGCCAAGCGCGACCCCGACGAGGAGTTTCAGTTCGGGTATGCCCGAGAACGCTACTTCTGGGCGTTTGTCGTGGCGCTGGTGTTGTTCTCGCTCGGCTCTCTGTTTGCTCTGTACGAGGGCATTGAGAAGATCCGACATCCTCACGAACTGGAGAACATCGCCTGGGCGTTTGGCATCCTTACCTTGGGTATCGTGTTCGAGGGCTATGCGTTTGCTACCGCAGTTCGCACATCGATCCCCATCAAGGGCACCCGCACCTGGTGGGAGTTCATTCGCACATCCCGGGTAGCTGAGCTGACAGTTGTTTTGCTCGAGGACCTCGGTGCCCTCATCGGCTTGGTGATCGCCCTGTCTGCGATCACTATCGCCACCGTCACCGGTGACCCAATCTGGGACGGCATCGGTACCGTCAGCATCGGTGTGCTCCTTGGCATCATCGCCATCGTGCTGGCTATCGAGATGAAGGGGCTGCTGATCGGTGAGTCGGCTCGACCGGGCGAATATCAGAAGATCAGAGAAGCGATGCTCGCCGCGCCGCTCGTCGTCGATGTGATCCACCTGCGCACCCAGCACTTCGGTCCCGACCAGCTGCTCGTGGGCGCCAAGGTTGCCTTCGACGGCAAACTGACGTTCCCAGAGCTCGCCGACGCTATCAATGAACTGGAGCACCGCGTCCGCGAGGTTGTTCCCATTGCCCGCCCGATGTATATCGAGCCCGACATCGTGCGGGAAGCGACGTCCGAACCGCCCGCCCCCGACTCCTCCGACCACTGATCCGGCGTCGGGACGCTTGGGTACCATGACGGTATGAAAGGTGACATCATCCTCGTTGGTGAGGAACACAGGAACGCGGCTGAGATCATCATCGAGAAGCTGCTCCCCGAGATAGCCAAATCGGATCGCTGCTACACGATGACGGTGGCCGGCGAGTCCGGAAGTGGGAAATCCGAGACCGGCCAAGCCCTGGCCGATGCGGTTGAGGCGCGCGGGTTCAAAGCGGCCGTCCTCCAGCAGGATGACTACTACGTGTTGCCTCCGAGATTCAACGATGCGGCCCGGCGCGCCAACTTCACATGGGTTGGCACGACGGAAGTGCGGATCGATCTCCTCGACTCCCATCTCGCCGCGGCTCGTTCCGGAGCCGCAAGCATCGAAAAGCCGCTGGTCATCTACGACGACAACCAGATCGTCAGCGAGACCGTTTCTCTGGACGGCGTCCAGGTCGTGATCGCCGAAGGTGTGTACACCTCGCTTTGCGAGAACGTTGACAGACGGGTGTTCATCGCCCGCAACCGTCTCGAGACGATGGAGCATCGGATGAAGCGAGGCCGCGAGGACTTCGATCCCTTCATTGAGAAGGTCCTGGAGACCGAGCACGAGATCATCTCGCAGCATCGCGCCCGCGCCGATGTCGTGATCACCCGCGATTACGACGTCGAGTTCATCACCGTCTGAGCGCGGGTATCTTGGCGGGGAGATAGAGAGGTCCCTCATGCGCTTCCGCACCAAGCAGATCCACGCCGGCGTCACCCCCGACCCAACGACCGGGGCGATTCTGACGCCGATTCACCAGTCGACGACATTTGTGCAACCTTCGGTTGACGAGTACATGTCAACCGGGTACTCGTACTCGAGATCGGGCAATCCGACGGTGCGGGCTCTGGAGATGAAGGTCGCCGCACTCGAGGACGGGGCGGATGCGGCAGCATTCGGAACCGGGATGGCGGCGACCAACGCCGTGATGCTGGCAATGCTGAACGCCGGCGACCACGTTGTGTTCTCAGATGTGGTCTACGGCGGCACCTACCGACTGGCCACCCAGGTATACCGGCGCTTCGGGGTCGAGTACGACTTCGTCGACACATCCGACGCAGCCAACGTCGCCGCCGCCATCAAAGACAACACACGGCTGATCTTCACCGAGACACCGGCCAACCCGACGCTGAAACTCACCGACATTGCCGCCGTATCCGAGATCGCAACCGCAGAGGGCATCCCCCACTGTGTCGACAACACATTCCTCACGCCTTACTACCAGCGACCGTTCGAACTCGGTGCCGACCTGATCGTGCACTCGACGACCAAGTACTTCGACGGGCACAACGCAACGGTCGGTGGTGCGGTGGTGTCGAAGACGGCCGAGTTGCACGAGCGGATTCAGTTCATCCAGAATTCGACCGGGACGACTATGTCGCCCCAGGTGGCATGGCTGACCTTGCAGGGGACCAAGACCCTGTCGGAGCGGCTCGATCGCCAGTCGGATAATGCGATGCAGGTGGCCCGCTTCCTCGAGACCCATCCCAAGGTCGTCACCGTTGCCTATCCCGGCCTCGAATCGTTCCCCCAGCATGATCTCGCCAAGAGACAGGCGTCCGGGTTCGGAGCGATGGCGTGGTTCGAGGTCGAGGGCGGGGTCGAGGCAGGCAAGAAACTGATGGGCCTAGTCGAACTGTGGACCCTCGCCGAGAATCTCGGCTCGGTCGAGTCGCTGATCACCCACCCGGTCACGATGACCCACGCCGCGATCGAGCCGGAGGAGCGCCTCAAGGTTGGCATCACCGATGGGCTGGTCCGCATCTCGGTCGGGATGGAGGACGCCGAGGACCTCATCGAGGACCTCAAGCAAGCATTGGACCGGGTATGACCGACACAATCCTGAAAGCGGTCGAAAGCCTCGGCGTTGAATTCGAGATGATCCCGTGTGATCCGGAGTTGGCCGACACTGCCCAGTTCTGCGAGGCATACGGCTATTCGCTAGACGAATCGGCCAACACGATTCTCGTTGTCGGAAAGAGCAACCCGCGGGTGTATGTGGCATGTGTTGTGCTCGCCAGCACCCGGTTGGATGTCAACGGAACCGTGAGGAAGAAGATCGGGATCCGGCGCACATCCTTTGCGTCGGCCGACGAGACGCTCGAGATCACCGGCCAGACCATCGGCGGCGTCACCCCGTTTGCGCTCCCCGATGATCTGCCCGTCTGGGTAGACGAGCGTGTGATGCAGCGAGAGAGCATCATCCTCGGTGGGGGTTCGCGGGACCGGAAGGTCCACTCCACCCCCGCTCTTCTTGCCGCCATCCCCAACGTCGAAGTGGTCCCCGATCTCGCCAAGGATTTCGAATCCCGGGATTGACCCCGTTGGCAGGGTGGTCCAGCAGAGCAGTACGGCCGGTGACTCGAAAGTCACCGGCCGTTTCCGCACCATCGCATCGATTCTTAGATGGGCCCGAAGACCCGTCCGTTGGTTAGAGAGAACACACTCACCGATGCGCGGGTGGCCAGTTCAACTATGTCGCCTATGAGCGTTGACGAAGGCACAGTTGGGGCTGACCCGGATATGGCGGGAGCTGGCCCGCCGCTCACCACAACCCCACCCTCGCCCGGGAGGCCAATCGCGGGAGAGTAGGGAATGGGATCGTGAGAACCTGCCGGAGGCGTGCTGGGTGCGCCGGCCAGCCACCTGGAGATCAGTGCGGATGTCTCCGTACTCACAGAGATACCACCCTCGCCTGAGCCATAGATGGTGATGGCCATGGCTTCGGCGAAGTGCTCTGCAGGGGTGGCTGACCAGCCGGCTGCGTAGTCGAACCAGTCACGTTCCTCCGGCAAACCTTGTAGCGCGTAGAAGGCTGAGGTGAAGTCCCCGTCTGCGAAGACGCCGCAGGCGAGGAAAGTGTGGTGGGCGAGCTCGTGAGCAACGATCGCTCCCATCCCGTTGATCGAGTCATGAGGATCGATGACTACTTCGGCGGTCCTGGTGCGGTATTCGCCACGCCTGCCATCGATTGACTCGTAGACAATGCTGACGCCCGCCGAACACTGTGTTCGCACCCCGAGTGAGCTCTGCCACTGGTCGTAGGCAGCGTCAACGACGGCCTCGACTTCGGAGGATACGGTGGGGGAATCCGCAAACGCGGAGGATGGCCCGATCACGGGCCCAATCAGCGTCCCTGCTATTAGCAGTGCCTTCCATGACTGCATCAGTATTGCCTTCCTTGGCGTACTGATGCGCTGTCGGCCGAAGCGGGCTACGGATAAGTAGTTACTTCGAGAGTTTTCTCATTAGTTACCCAAAATGGGTTATGTGAGCGTCGTCGCTACCGACAGGGGGTAATTGACCTATGCGGCGAGTTCGATGGACAGGATGTGGCTCCGGCTGATCGAGGTCGTTCCGGTTTCGTTGCGGAGCATGACCGAACGCTCGCCGTAGAGAGCTTCCATCCCGAGGTATTCACCGAGAGTCGTTCCGACCGCTGTCTTGGCGACGTAGGTGCCACCGCGGCGGAGATGGTTGAGGTTTGTTTGCTTGTTCTGATGTGCCGGCATTCGGCACTCCTTTCATTCATACGTCTGAGGATCTGTTCGAGGTTGGAATCGACGATGTCGAACTCCGCTTGCAGATCCTCGTTCCCCCGTTGAGGTGGGGGGAAGCTACCACCGGCAGAACCGGCAGCAGAGTCTTTCTATGCCCCGAACTTACGGGGCTGGGGCGATGCAATCGCCTTAGAGTTCGATGCAATCGAACTCTGGGCTTCCCTAGCCACCGAACTCACGGGGCTGGGGCGATGCAATCGCCTTCGAGTTCGATGCAATCGAACTCTGGGCTTCCCTAGCCACCGAACTTTCGGGGCTGGGCGAAACGGACCGTGAGATCACGACCGTTGATTTCGAGGCCGTGCAGCGCATCGATAGCGCGCCGTGCCGAGCGTTGCGGCATATCGACAAAGCCAAAGCCCTTGGAGCGACCCGTGCGCTTGTCGATGATGACGGTTGCGGCATGGACCTTGCCATGCGGGGCGAAGAGGTCCTCCAGATCGTCATCGCTGTGCGTCCAGGGAAGGTTGGCGACATAGATACTGTTGGCGCTCTTGCCTTGTCCCGGGGCGCTGGCCTGGCCCTTGCCATGTTCACGCTTCTTGCTGTGCTTGGCGGGCCGCGCCGAGGGCTGCTCGGTTCGGGCCGCCTTCGGCCGGACTTCACCCATCTTGTGGCCGCCGTGCTGCAGATCTGACAGCCGTGGCGCCGAAAGCGGCACCTGGAGATCGAGGTCCCTCTGCATCCGACCTACCTCGCGCTTCTGGTTGCCCGTCACGAGACTGACAACCAGCCCGCTGGCGCCCGCCCGAGCCGTGCGACCCGAACGATGTAGATAGTCCTTGTGATCCGCCGGCGGATCGAAGTGAATCACCGACTCGACCGCATCGATGTGAATGCCGCGAGCGGCCACATCCGTCGCGACGAGCGCTTGGGAGTTGTACGAGGAGAACGACCGCAGCGCCCGATTGCGCTGGTTCTGCGAAAGCCCCCCGTGCATGGCGACGGCAGTGACACCAGCCTTGCTCAGTTGCTTGGCAAGCCGGTCGGCACCACGCCGGGTTCTGGTGAACACGATGGAGCGCCCTGCCTCACCGACAACATCGGCGGTGTGCTGCACCCGATCGTGGTTGTCCACCAACCAGAAGTGGTGACGGGCGTTGATAGCCTGTTCCTCGACACCTTCGGCCTCATGACGCACCGGGTCCCGCTGGAAGTCACGGGTCAGCGTGGCGATGTCGCCATCGAGCGTCGCCGAAAACAACAGGGTCTGCCGGTTCTTCGAAGTCCGCTTCAGGATCTTGCGTACGGAAGGCAAGAAGCCCATGTCGGCCATACGGTCGGCTTCATCGACAACAACGATGTTGGCCTGGCTGAGGTCGACAATCTGTTGCTCGATGAGGTCTTCGAGGCGTCCGGGAGTTGCGACGAGAACGTCGACACCCTTGCGGAAGGCCTGCTTCTGCGGGCCGTAGGAGACGCCGCCGTAAACGGCGAAGACGTAGCGCTTGACTGCCTTGGCGGGACCGGTGAGCTCCTTCTTGATCTGCTCAGCGAGCTCACGAGTAGGAGCCAGGATGAGAGCCTTCGGCTTGTTCTTGTGCGCCTTCTCTACTCTGGCGAGAAGTGGAAGGCCAAAGGCGAGGGTCTTACCGGAGCCGGTCGGTGCCTTGCCGGAAACGTCCCTGCCGGCGAGGGCGTCGGGAATGGTCGCTGCCTGCACGGGGAACGGCTCGGTGATGTCTTTCTTGGTGAGGGCGTGAACCATAGGTTCGGGCAGCCCGAGTTGGGCGAACGTAGTCGTCATGATTTCTCTCCTGGCCCAGGAATGGGGGAAGTAGTTGGATTGTTCGGTCTCGCTGAACGTGCGGTAATGCCTAGAGGTTCAGCTTCGGCCGAAGAGGCGGTCCAACCGTGCGAGAAAGTAAACGGGCCGTTTGATCACCGGGGAAGCGAGGTAAATCGCTGGCCTCCACCCGGAGTGGCCGACGGCACAGTAACAGGTATCGCCGGAATGGCAACACCACTTGAGTCAGAGTTCCTTGATCATGCGGTGGCTGCCGCCATCGGTGGAGTGGATTTCGTAGCCGAGCCGTTGGTACAAGCGGACAGCCGGGTTGTCCTTATTGACGGACAGGCTGAGTCGGACGAACCCTGACTCCGCCGCCGCGGCATGAAGGTCGTCCATCAAGCGTGAGCCGAGACCTCTGCCACGAGGCATTCCCCACACCGCAACCGCCACCTCCGGGGTATTGGCATCGATGTAGCCGTGGCCATGGTCCTCTTCGGTGAACGTCCGAAAGAAGGCTCCACCGACCACCTCACCACGGGCTTCTGCAACTACCCCTACGTCGCCGGGTCGTCCCCAATCGCGGTGGTACCTGGCGAACTCAGGATGATCAACGACCTGCTCCAGAGGTGGAACCTGCTCCTCCGGTCTCCACGAGATCGCTTCGTAGACGATCCGCTGAATGGTGGCGACATCGGAGTCCATCGCTGGTCGGGTTGTGACGGCCGATGAACGTGGCTTGGCAACCGGAGCCAGAACATACGTGAAGCCGACGAGATCTCCTTCGGTGGGTTCATCCCTCTCCCTGACCTCCGCCACGAGAGCTTCGACTTTTGCTGCCAGCTCCTTGGCTTGGACCCGGGTCATCCGGGTAATGGTTCTGCCACCCGATCGCACGCCGTCGGTACCCGCGGCGTCACGCTCGGCGTCTCGGAGAGCGAGAGCGACGTCGCGAGCGTTCGCGACTCTCGACAAGGGGCGCTCGGCCGCCCGGTAGACCTTGGCGACTGCCGACTGGTTCCTCTCGTTTCCGACCACCTCGAGCAGACCGGCCGCAACGAGCTTCTCCAGGTGGTGATAGAGCCTCGTTGCCGGTACACCCAGGGCAGCCGCCAACTCGGCTGCGGTTGCACCATCTGTTGCCGCATCGAGGATATGGGCCCGGGTGCTCTCGCGCAGAAGGTCAGCTTGTGTCGAATCCATGGCGCACAGCCTGTCGTCACCGGAACTTCGATGCAAGCGATTCAGGACATCGTTCGGATGCTGAAACGAGTTGCCGTCCCTCAGCATGAGTCCATCAGGGCTGCAGAACCCCCGACCCGATGAGCCTGATCGCCGTTGGGTCATCGACCAGACCGGCAATCAACTCTGCAGTGGCCCGATCGGCGACCGGTACGTAGATGTCGACCCGCCCGCCTGGACCAGTACTCGACGCGTAGGGACCGATCTCATCGGGAAGATCGCCGAGATCGATGCTCTCCTGGATGGCGCGCTGCTGTGCCGCGGTGCGGGCAACCTCGATGACGCACGCTCCGCCGATTTCGGCCAGCGCCTCCCGGTGCGGCTCCGGGTCGCCTACGACCTGGAGAACGAGCGTTCCGTCATTGGCCAGGTAGACATCGCCATCGAGCTCGCCCAGCGATTGGCGATACTCGTGGATAGCACTCACCCCGGCCCCCAATTCTGCCTCTGCGCAGACTGCCGGGAGCTCTCCGGGCAGATACACGACGAATGGCGGGGTGAACTCCGTTTGCGAAACCACCTCGACGACACCATCGACCGGTGGCCAGCTCACGATCACGGAACGCTCACCCCAACGGACGCCCTGCGAAGTCTCGGCCCAGCCGTCCATGTCGAGACCGGAAGCCACCGGACCACCGCACTGCGGCGGCAACGAATCATTCACACCGCCGAGACACAGCTCGGGACCGTCACCCGAATCGATGACCATCGTGTGAAACTCGACTGTCGTCGCCCGGTCGGGAAGATCCGGCACAAGACTCGGCGTGACGACCTCGATGCCATCGACGTCGTACACCCGAGTCGCCAGGCCGTCTACCGCGGCCGTGGTCGTCGTGGTCGGCGTCTCGTCTGGCTCGGGCTCCGCAAGGGACACCTCGGCTCGACGGAAGACGAGCGGGTAGGTCAGACCTTCGAGATTGCTGCCAAACCACTCCATGCGGTCGTCACCCAGGATGACCTCGATGCCATCGGGTGTCTTCCACAGCATGGTGAGCAGCACCTCTTCGGCATCGCCGGGCTCGCACCCCACGGCTTGAACCATCGTCTCGTCGAGCGCCAGAAACCCGGCCGAATACTCGTAGGCAGCGGGTCGTATCGCATTGCATCCAGTCCAGCCGTTGTACCTATCTGAGGTGAACTCGATCCAGGGATCGTCGACCGCGTTCTCTCCGATCTCGACCATGACGCGGTTACCGCCTTCCTCCCAGGATTCGAGTATCCACACGCCTTCAATCGAACCCACGTCCGCAGCGACGATCGGGACCTCATCGGCCACCTCACCCGACGACTCGTCGCTACCAAGCTGGCCGAGGAGGAGAAGGGATCCCGCACCAATAAGAAGCACGAGTGCCGCAGCGATTCCGGCCACCCGCCATCCGCCCAACCCGCCGGACTGTCGCACTGACTCGAACTGAAGCGACTGCCACTCTGGCGCGGGCGGTGTCTTGTCTACGACAGGTTCGATTCCCTCGTTGAACGCTGCGGCGATGTCGCGATCGTTACTCATTGGCGAACCTCCCGAGCTTGCTGCGGACGATGTGGAGATACCGGCGAACCGTGCCGCCGCTCCAACCCATCAGGTCGGCGGCTTCGGCGGCGGAGTAGTCGCACCAGTAGACCAGATAGGCCGCCGCCCGCTGCCGCGGCGGCAGCGCCATTACGGCATCGGTGAGATCGGTGCGTGCGATGTCGGCTGTGTCCCGTGCATCCGGTCCCGGCCCGACTCGTACCACTGCGGCACGCTGTCGCGTCCGGCCCCGGTGGAGCTGGCGCACTTCGTTCATGACTGCCTGCATGAGATACGCCTCCGGCTTCTCGATCGACGAAAGGGGTCGCTTGGCGAGTACCCGGACCACGACGGACGACACCACATCAGCGGCCTCGTCGGGCCCGACCAGGGCGGTGGCAAACCGCACCAACGTAGGTGCGACGGCCTCGTAGATATCCCTGTCGGTGCTGACCACGCCTCTCATCTCCCCTGTTGAATGCCGCAGGCCACCAAACCGTTGCACATGATTCGAGCCACAGGTGCGAAGAGGTCTAGAGAGCAGGAACTCCGGGGCGCCCCATGACCTTGGCCAGCGGCATCAGCGACATCCAGGACTGGTCTGTCGGGCGATGGGCGTCCGGCTCGATCAGGTTCGAGAACTCGGGGAGAGGCGTGAATTGGATCTTGCCGTGCTGCAGCCCGATGAAGGCGCTGTGTGGCGTATCGCTCAGGGCCTGCTCGATGAGGTAATCGAGCGACTTGGAGGCAAACCTCGTGGCCTGGATCCTGTCGAACGGTGATGGGTCACCGCCCTGTTGGATGTGACCGAGGATCGATTGCCTCACGCTGAACAGCCCTTCGCTCTCCCGCTCGAACAGCGCCTTGATGAAGCCACTGTCGTAAACGGTGTCTGCGTTCTCACTGGTGATCACGAGACCGAGCCGCTTGCCGAGACGGAACCCGTCCTTCAGGCTGCTGACGTCCGCTTCGAGATCACGCAGCGAAATCCCCTCCTCGGGGAGATACACCCGTTCGGCGCCAGTGGCGAGTCCGCTCATCAGGGCCAGATAACCGCAGTCGCGGCCCATCACCTCGACCACAAAACACCGTCCCGAAGCCACCGCCGACTGCTTGATCTTGTCAACGTCGGCGACGATGTTGTTGAGCGCGGTGTCTGCCCCGATCGCAACCTCCGACCCGGGTAGGTCGTTATTGATCGCGGCCGGAAGACAGACAATCGGGATGTTGAGCTCCGGGTATTCCGCAACCTCATTACGCATCTTGTGGGCAATTTCGTAACCGGCCCAACCTCCAACCATCAGCAAACCATCGAGTTCGAATCGTCGGATACTCGACGCGATCTGCGCATAGTGGTCACCACGCGGCCGATGCCGGCTGGTGCCAAGCTCGGCGCCACCCCGTGCCGCCCAACCGTTGACGCTCATCCAGTCCATCTCTTCGATGTCGCCGGCCTCGAGCCCACGGAACCCATTGCGGATTCCAAACATGGTGTGACCCTTGTCGATACCGACTCTGACCGCGACCCGAACCGCCGGATTCATCCCGGGAGCAGGAGCACCGGCGTGCAGTATCCCGAGACGGAGCCGGCGTTGCCCCGGGTCGGGATCGTGGGGCTTGGCCCTCACCATCGTCTTGATCATCCGGAACGAGTCGCCAAAGCTGCCGCCGCGCATCTCCATCGCGGTCTCGTAGTCCCGCTCGGCGATGCGGTCGGCGACCGCCTGCGTCTGCTCAACACACTCCATGAGCGGCGAGCTGATGATCTGATGCTCTTTGAGACCGATGAGCTGAGCTTCCCCTCCGGTCGAGGTGATGACCTGCTCGACCGCGGCGTAGCCGAGCACGGTGCTCAGGTAGCGATCGAAAGCACTCGGCGCACCACCGCGTTGAACGTGACCCAGGCTGGTGACTCGAGTGTCCTCACCCAGCCGATCGGCCAGCACCGACCGCACGTGTTCGGCGGTGATCGGGTTGCCGTACTTGTCCTGCGCACCCTCGGCGACGACGACGATGTTGAGCCGCCGGCCAATCGACCGACCCGACTGGAGAGCGTCCATCATCGACTCTTCCCAATTGTCTTCCTCCGGCGGATTTTCCGGGATCAGTACCCAGTTGGCACCGGCAGCAACGGCACTCATCAAAGCCAGATATCCGCAATTGCGACCCATGACCTCGATGACGAAGGCTCGCTGGTGGCTCGATGCCGTGCTGTGGATCGCATCGATCGCCTCGGCGATGCGGTGTAACGCTGTGTCGGCGCCGATGGTCATGTCGGTACCGAACATGTCGTTGTCGATGGAGCCGACCATGCCGACGAGGGTCAGGCGGCGGTGGGCCTCCGCAAGCTCCTTATCGATTTCTCCTGCTGCGGCGAGGTCGTTGAGGTGATCACGCCATTCTGTCTTGAAGAGATTGGCGCCGGTGAGGCTGCCGTCTCCGCCGATGACGACGAGAGCGGAGATGCCGAGCTGCACCAGGTTGCGGGCGGCTTTGCGCCGTCCCTCCGGAGTGCGGAATTCCTGGCAGCGCGCCGTACCGAGGACGGTTCCTCCTTGATGGAGGATGCCGCCGACGGACTCCGAGGTTGCCTCCTTGATCCGCTCCCCACCGTCGACGAGACCCTGGAAACCCTCGTACACGGTGTAGACGGCGAGGTCTGCATCGAGCCCGGCGCGTACCACGGCGCGAACGGCCGCGTTCATCCCAGCCGCGTCACCTCCACTGGTGAGCACAGCAAGAGCCTTTGGGCGCTGTGGCGTTCTGAGCATGTGGGATCTCCTGGAGGTAATGGTGGGGAAGTAAGAAGGGTTCTACGACTCTATCGGCAGCAACAGCCCGGATTGAATCGGGAACATCGTCGGCGGTTGAGGACGTTTTCGCAATTCCACGCCACGTCATGGTATCGACAAATGGGGTCCATCAGGGTAATTCACATACAATTCACTTTTACCATACGGGACAGTATGGTATTGTATCAACATGATGACCGAAGAACGCACCATCAAACGGGGCAGACCCCGAGATCCGGCAGTCCGCGAGGCAATCCTCGACGCAGCCCGGACGGTGTTGGCGCGCAAGGGATTCACCGGCACCTCGATGGACGAGATCGCCCGCCAAGCCGGTGTCGGCAAGGACACGCTCTACCGGCGCTGGAAGTCGAAAGAGGATCTGGTCCTTGACCTGCTCGGCGGCATTTCGGCAAAGAGCGTCAAAGCGCCGGAACTCGAGGACGCCCATTATGCGTTGTTCCTCTTCCTCCAGGCGATCCGCAAGGTAAACCTGGACACAGACCTCGGCCCGCTCATCGCCGGCGTTGTCGGAGAATCGGCACGCAACGAGCGCCTTGCCGCAGGATTTCAAGAATTCTGGAGGGAGCGGCGCAGCATCCCCGCCGCATTGGTGCGGCGTATCGCTCCCCCCAGGACAACGGACCAGGAAGTCGAGGTCATTCTCGATCACATCCTTGGCCCGATGTACTACCGCCTACTTCTTACGGGCGCACCAGTTGACGACGAGTACCTCTGGGACCTCATCGGCACGATCCCATGGTCGCCCGAAGCTCACCTCGATTCACTCGAGGAACCACATGACCAGGAGACGAACTGATATGACTTCCCAAGAACACCTAGTTGCCGTTGTCGAGCCGACCCTCGACGGCGAGTTGCCCGTCGATATCGCACGCCAAGCGTTCGATCGCGGCGGCAGAGCCACCGTCATTCTTCTCATCGGCAAGGAAACGGTGGCCAACATCGCTGCCTTCGCCGATGCCGAGGACCTCACCTTCCCCGACGGTCGCGAGATCTACCTGGAGCGGATTGCCGAGCTGTACTCGGAAATCTTCAACGGTAAGGAACGTGTCACCATCGTCGCCGACGGCCCCGAGGCCAACCGGGTCGTGTTTGACCGGGCCACCCGAGATGCCGCCACCTCGGTGGTGGTACCGCAGCGTCTGGTCAACCGCCGCAACTGGAAGACCTCGGTCACCAAATCAACTATCCCCGTGGTCGTTGCTCCGGCAAAGGCCGCCTGACAACAGATTTCGGCTCATCCTCCTCCTGAGCCGTACAAAGACGAAGCCGCCAGTTCCCGCAGGCGGCTTCGTCGCGTTTTGCCATCCCTTCAGATCGGCCTGACTTCGTGCCATAGCGATTCCGGCACGGCACGGCGCTTCATGAGCCTCAGGGGGAACGAATCCCAGTAGGCCTCGGCGTTGGCGACAGAGTCGAACTCGTAGAGGCCCTGGAACATCCCCGTCGTCCGGCCGAGCATCCAAGACTTAGATCGGAACCCCGGTTGAGCAGCAATGAATGGAGCCGGGATCAGGGACAGCCTCTTGTTGGCATTCGCAGACAGTCGGGCGAAGTGGAACCTCACGGTGAACAGCGCTCTCGGCGGGTCCATATGGTCGTGGGGTGGATCCATGATGAGTTTCCTGAACACGACGAACTCCTCGTCGGGTCCGGCGACAACTTCCCCTATGGCGTCTTTGGCGAAGTGAGCACGACCACGTAGCCGGAGGCTCGTGGCCTTTGCCAGCAAGGCAGGTGGGAACTGAGACACGCAAGTCTCCTTCCGGTCGATTACGCCGCTCCCATTCTTGCCGTCTCGTGCTCGAGCTCAAATTGCGTGCTCAGGCGCCATCCCAGCCGGCGAGGCGAGCCGACATCCACCAGAACGCCATGCCCTTGCGACGGCAGTTGAACGGGTGGCTATGGGCACAGGTAGAACCAAGGTCCGCACAGTCTGCCGGGTGCTGCGAGCACCAGGTTGTGCACCAATCACAACCGTCATCTGCAGTCGGGTAGTAGTTGCCGTCCGGGTCATACTGCTCGATATCGGCAAAGTCGAACAGGACTCCCCCGTTGTCGAGGACGTGCTGACGAACCTGGTCGTTATTCGCGTCGAGTGCTGCCGAGCCGCCGTCTAAGTGACCCGTCATATACACGAACGTCACCCCCGGGTACTCGGCCTCGAGTGTTGTCATTGCGCTCAGATAGGCATCAACATCGGTGTACTGGCTCGACATCTCTCCGCACCACGACCATGAGAACGCTGTGGCCTCTGGAACGTCGGCGAGGATCGCACGAGCCTGGCTGAGATAGGCGGAAGCATTCCACGACCAGCCGCTGTCGTACCCCATTCGCAACTGCGGCGGATTCGTCTGACTGGGAGCCGAGCGATACGTCTTCTGGAACTCCAGCCCTAGCCAGTTGTCCAGGTCCTCGGTCCCCCGCCACAGCTGGGTGCCGTGTGACGTTGAGCCGTATGCCCAGATCACGTTGGTAGCGGCGGCGTCAAGCCACATCTCAGGGATGGCATCGATGTCGGTGGCGTTGTGGTCGATGATGATGGCGTTGCCGGGCACAAGCGTCGTGGGTGGTGGAGGAACGATCGGGTCAAGGTCGAGAGCTCTGGCGAAGAACGATGCCATTTGGTCCCTCGTCACGAGGGACGTCGGGCAGTACTGGTCGTTTGTCGGCGGGTTGCATCCCGACGTGATTCCCTCGGCGGCGATGGCATTGATGTCCGCCTCAAAGGTCGTGCCGTCATCGTCATCGAAGTAATCCGTGGAGACTGGTGAGTAGCCAAACGCACGACGCAGGAATGCGGCCATCTGGCCCCTTGTCACGGAGTCATACGGACAGAATTGGTCGTTCACCGGAGGGTTACAGCCCTTAGAGACACCTGCGGCAGCAACGGCGTTGATGTCGGCCTCAAACGTGGAGCCGTCATCGTCATCAAAGTAGTCCGCGGACGCCGCGGGAAGATCGAGCGCCCGGTTGATGAACGCTGCCATCTGTCCCCTGGTCACCGTGTCCGAGGGGCAGTAACGACTGTTCAGCGGCGGATTGCACCCCTTGGTGATCCCCTCGGCAGCAATCGCCTCGATGTTGGCTTCGTGAATGTTGCCGTTGTCGTCGACGAACGTTCCGCCGGGCGGGAGAGCGGCAACCGCCGCCCCCATCACCAGCAAGCTCGCCAGCCCCAGTGTCAGTGGCCTCAGGATCCTCGAACGCATGTTCCACTCCTCGTCGTGCAACCGATCGCGGCCGACCGTATTCGGGTCGGCACCGCTATCAGAAATCGACAGTAAGTCACGATAGGTTTAGCCATAATCTTGCATGCATTTCGACGAATACCGCGCAGGCTCCCGGCGTAGCGACGAGGCGCGGCGACGATTCGCTGCAGGACCCAATCACCCACACCGTTGCGCCGAGCGCTACCGAGCAACGTAGACAGTGGTTACGCCGCCACTACGGACCACCGCCACTCCGTCACGAGGCCGGGCACCGGCAGGATCCACCACGACCACTACCTCTCGAAACTGCGGACCGGCAAACCCGTCAGCCCAATCGGGGATCAGCGGTTCCCGGTAGGCCGGCTCATACCTGGCCGTTTTGGGTAGCCCGGGGCGAGTGGTGGCAACGGGTGAGACGGGCTGAGAGGGCTCTTCCTGTCCAGATACGACGGGCGGCAGGCCATTCACGATCTCAGCCTCGAGCAGCTGTGTGATGTAACTGTTCACGACCGACCGCCTCATCGCGGCAACTGCTGCGTCGCAGCGCCGTCGCCATTCGGTGATCGGATAGTCCCCGCCGAATACGACGAGGTTCACCCAGTCGCGTAGCCCGTACATCTCCTCGAGTACTGCCGACCAGCCCTGCTCGACGACGTCATACATGAGGCGTCGCTGCACGGTCTCCCACACGGCGCCCGCCCTCGTTGCCTGCTCCCGATATCTCGCTGTGGCGTCGTCCCCGGACTCCCGGGTGCGGGCAAGAGTCCAGTCGCCAAAGTCGGGTCCATCAACTACCTCCTCACGGAAACGGCAGATCTCGGCGTAGTGCCCGTCCAGCACCTCGTCATACTCGTGCGATGCAGACCGTTGCTCACGGTTGCGGGTCTCCGCGTTCGACTGGGCCACCGACACGGCACGCCGGGGCCGGGTCAGCTTCTGCTGCAACAGCCGGGGCCCGTAGTTGACGACTAGGTCGTCGTCGAGAGCGGCATAGAACATGCTCTCCCCCGGGTCGCCCTGCCGGCCGGCTCGGCCACGCAGCTGATCATCGACCCGGCCGCTCTCATGGCGCTCGGTACCGATCACGCACAGACCGCCGAGCCGCGACACCGCATCGTGTTCCTCCTCGGAGCGGCCCCCGAGCTTGATGTCCACGCCTCTCCCCGCCATGTTGGTGGCCACCGTGACCGCACCCAACCGGCCGGCCTCAGCGATGATTGCGGCCTCAACATCGTGATGCTTCGCATTCAGAACACGATGGGGAATGCCCTGCTCGTCGAGCATTGCGCTCAGGTACTCCGAATGCGCCACCGACGCGGTGCCAACGAGAAGCGGTTGACCGGTGTCGTGCCGGCCGGCAACCTCGGCAACAACTGCCTCGAACTTATCTTCTCCAGTAGCGAACAGGACATCGGGCCGATCGTTGCGCAATACGGGACGGTGCGGCGCAATGGCGACGACGTCGAGCCCGTATACATCCTTGAACTCCCGGTAGGCAGGCAGCACGGTCCCCGACATTCCGGTCAACTTCGCATAGCGACCGAAATAGCTTCGTACGGTGATCTGGGCGAGCGCTCGTGAGTCCTCCCTGATCGGGACACCCTCCTTGGCCTCCACTGCCTGATGAAGCCCGTCCGCCCAGCGCCGGCCCCGGTAGATCCGACCGGTGAACTCATCGACGACGTTGATGCGTCCGTCCGTCACCACGTAGTCGCGATCTCGCAGCACCGAGCATCGGGCTCGCAACGCCAGCTGAACGTCGGCCGCCGCCAGCGATGACGGGTCGTTCATTGCTCCCGGGCCGATGATCGCTTCCACTCTGTCTATCCCGGTTTCGGTGAGCCAGACAGTCCGCTGGGCATCGTCGATGAGGAAGTCGACTTCGGGATCAAGTGCGGCCACGACCCGGGCCGCCTCGGCGAGCCCATCGCCGTCAATCGGCGTAGAGCGAGTGAGCACGAACGGGATTCGCGCCTCGTCGAGTAATACGAAATCGATCTCGTCGATGAGGGCGATGTGATGACCCTGTTGAACCCGTTCGTCGGGATGGGCGGCGAGCGTGTCGCGCAGGTAGTCGAAGGCAAACTCCCGAGCGGTGCCGTAGGTGACGTTGCACGCGTATGCGGCGCGCTTCGCCTCGGCTGCCATCTCGGGAACGGTCACACCGACGGTCAGCCCGAGTAGTCCATACAGGGGCGCCATCCACTCGGCGTCCCGGTCCGCCAAGTAGTCGTTGGCAGTTGCGACGTGAACGTTCGTCGCGGCCATAGCGTGGACCGCCATCGCGGCGGCGAGTGTCTTTCCTTCGCCGGTCAGCATCTCGATGACCCGGCCGCTCGCCATTGCCGCGGCACCAAGCACCTGGGTGTCATGCGGGCGCTCACCGAGGGTGCGGGAGGCCGCTTCCCTAGAGACGGCGAGCCGGGTTGCCAGGTCGATACCGTGCGAAACGAGCTCCGAGTCCGGCAGGCCCTGCAGTGACGGGCCGAGTTGGTTGACGGACGCAAGCAGGTTGTTGAGGTTGGGTGAGTGGCGCCCGACGCGGGCGCGAATACGGGTATGCAAGTGGAACTCCTCGGGGTTTGGCTCTCGAACGAGAACCGGACGAGTCGCCCTAGGCGACGATCATGCGAGGAGCGAAAGGCGGCGAGGTCAGCCGGGATGCCAACCAGTCGAGGAATCGAGATGACGACGGCGTCGCCTGAGTGGATGCCGCGGAGGCGATCGAGGTTCGGCCGGTCGCGAAAACCCCGGCGGATGCGTCCTCGGCGGGAATGAGCGTGTAGGCGACAGCCCACAGCAGCTCGACCACGATGCGCACAACCGGATTCGTCATGGGCCTGATTCTACGGGATAGTCGCAGTACGGCACCCCACATCCCGCACAAAGCGGGTTTACTTGGCCTCCGGTAGAGGAAGGTTGTCGCTTGGCAGGAACATCACGTCGCTCCGTACCGATGCTGGGAGTCGCCGTCGCTCTGCTCATCGTTGCCGGCTCTGTCTTCTGGTTCTCCGATTCACAGCAGCAGAATCCCGTCGTCGCCGCGACGACAACATCCGTCGCGACAACGACAACCTCTGCTTCACCGACGGCAACATCCGTCGCGACAACGACAACGTCGGCTTCACCGACAGCGACCACCGCAGCGCCGGTCGTCCCCACCACCGTGCCCGCGGAACCGCTCTTCGGTGAGGAGCTGCCCTGGTTGCTGCTGTTCGATGACGGCCTCGAGGGTGTGCTCGCCATCGACCCGAATCGGCGCATCGGATCCCGCCGAGTCATCGACGGCCAGGCTCCCGGGGACCAGCCGTATCGGCTGCACCTCACGAGTCATCGGCTCGTGGTTGGCTGGGGCGACATCCACTCGGCCGATATCGAGACAGGTGAGTCAGTTCTCCTCGACTACGCCACGATCTTCGTGAAGGCAGCCGAAGAAGGCCGAGTGTGGATGGTTGACTACCCGAGCGGGTTCATCGGTGGCGGCAACCCCACCGTGTGGCAGACCTCGGCGGTCACCGGGACAGAACTGACCGAGCCGGTCGAACTGACCATCGACGGATATCCCGCCATCGGCATACCCGGCGGTCTCGCCATCGAAACCCAAAGTGGTGTGGCACTCTGGGACGCCGAGTCGGGATCGGTGACGGGCGTCCTCGGCACCGGGCGTGGTTTCGTATCAGACATCTCGCCGCATACTGATGCCCGGCTGGCATGGTGTGAAGACGAGTGCGATGAGATGCACATCACCACCATCGAGACGATGGAGGATGTCATCGCGGTTCATCCCAATGGGCACTCGAGTCTCGATGCCCGCAGCGCCCGGTTCTCGAACGATCGACGCTTCGTTGCGGTTCCATCTGGATCGGATGTCGTGGTCCTCGACATGGAGACCGGCGACAATCACTCGTTCTCCGTTCCCGGCGCAGGGGATCTGACACTGTTTGTCGGGTGGGCGCCTTCGGGACCGGACCTATTCGTCGCCACCTACGGATACGGCAGGCAGTCTGTGACCGTTGCTCACCACCGTGCGCTCAACGGCGAAACCACTGTTGCCGAGCTGCCCGCTGGGGGGACATTGTCTCTGGTGGTTTTGGACGCTGGCCCGGGCTCCACTTGGTTGACCGAGGCCGACCAGACGCCAGACGATTGCCCCTCACCCGGCGTGTGGCCCAGCGGGCAGAGCGAGATCTGCGGATTCCGGTTCTAGGCCGTTTGCCACGTCCAGGCGTTGTCGACGACCAGACCGTTGAACACAAAGCTCACCGCGAGCAAGGAGTTGTCGCACCAAATCCGAGCAGGTGCGTGAGCATCGTCGCTATCCGTAACCCTGACAGGATGATCCGCTCGTCTGCCACTTCCGGCCCGACTTCCCTCGTGAGCCTCATGCGCGCCGAACGGTAAGCGTCACGCTCGAGTCAGGTGGAGTTCGGCAACGGCTAACCGATCCGGTTGATCGCTACGGCAATTTCCTTGCCGAACTCTCGGGCGCGTTCGAGCTCCCCCGCCCGCAGCGGGCCGTACTTCCCCTTGACGATGAAGCCTGCCGGCTTCACAAGCGGCTGATACCCGGCTTCCTGCAGCAGCTTCAGGATCTGAGGAGCCGCGCTCCCAAATGGGCCGCGTGCCTGAGTGTCAAAAGCCACTGCGTAGCCTTCGCCTCGAGGCAAGGATTGCAGCCAAGATCCCATCGAAGGATGAGACAGATCCGGCGGAGTCGGCGCCGGCCCGGGGTCGGCTTCGATGCTCTGTCGTATCTTCTCGGTCGGCATCTTGAAGGCAAACACGGGCGAGCCGGCCACGATCAGATCGACGCCCTCGACCAAGTCGGGTGTCGCTTCAGCCGTGGACATCGCCGTCTCACCGAGCCCAAGGCCATCAGCGATCGCGTGGGCGACAGCGGACGTGTTGCCCCACAGAGATTCGTAAACAACGATCGCCTTCATCCTCCGCCTTCCTCATGCTCTAGATGGTCTCCATGCTAGGTATGGGACACCATGTCGGGAAACTCTTGGCGACAACGTCAGCCGAGCCCAACTCGCTTGGCGAGATTGGTGACGGAGCTATCGATGCCCGGGGCGCTCCTAGTTGGCACGAAGACCACCAGGCGGTGGATCCCATTGGCCTCCAACCTTTCCACGGCATCGGGTGGCGGGACCATTCCGGTGAGAAGCGAAATCTCGATTGCATCCGGATCTCGTTCGTGCTCGACCGCGGTGCTGCGCATCAGACCGATGAGTTCCAGGAATCGTTCCAGGGCTCCAGGTAGGGTCAGCCTTGCGATCGATGCCGCATCGATAGCGGCAAACCAGCCGTCGCCCAGCCGGCCCGCCCGCTTTGCCGCTGCTTCCGAGTGACCGCCGATAGCGATGTGAACCGTCCCACCTGCTGGTCGGGGTCGAGACTGGACGTTAGAAAACGAGATGGTCTCGGAATCGTATGAGGCGTCGTCAGATGCCCATAGTTCTCGCATCGCCTCGATGCTGTCATCGGCCCGGCGACCACGGTCGGCGAAGGGAACGCCGATCGCCTCGTATTCCTCCGCCAGCCAACCGACACCGACTCCGAGACGTACTCGCCCGCCGGACAGGACATCAAGTGTGGCGACCTGTTTCGCCAAAACCAGCGGATTTCGTTGCGGAAGGATCAGGACTCCGGTCCCCAATGCGATCGTCGATGTGTGCGCAGCGGCAAAGGCGAGCCAGACCAACGAGTCCGGCATGGCCGCTCCTTCGAGACCCGGTGCCTTGCCGTTTGGCGCGTACGGATACGGCGACTCATACCCGTTGGGTACGACGACATGGTCGAACGTCCACAGCGAATCGAACCCGGCGGATTCGGCGGTTGTGGCGAGAGCAATCGCATTCTCCGGCTGAGCAAAGATGCCGACGTTCGCTCCGATGAGTCCCCACTGCATGCGCTCTTCCCTTCGCCGCTCTAGCTCAATACGACGGTAGCCTTGGCCCATGTTGATGGGGAAGAAGATGGCCGCTTCAGTCTTGCTCGCCCTGATCGCTGCGAGCTGCTCAACCGCCGAGCCACTACTTGGACCCTACGACGCCGATGCCGAAATCCAACCGGAGTTGATCACGCTCGTGCCCTCTCCGGCTAGCGCCGGCGACCTGGTGTCGATCCTCTTTCCGGACGAGCGGAACCGAGGTGTTCACTACGTTCTGGAGTCACACAAGGACGACACATGGAATCTCGAGTACCACCTCGTCTCCGATTGGCAGGGAGAGAAGCCACCAGCGAGCCAGAAGGTCGAAGCATCAGGCACCACCTGGGCGATCCCCGACATCGGCTTTGATGGACCCGGCCCGGATCTCATCGTGATCCCAGCCGACGCCGAGGCCGGTGAGTACCGCATCTGCACCGGCAATACGCGGCCAAACATCTGCGCATTGCTGACGATCGTGGCCTCGCCATAGGTCGTCAGGGTTGACCCTCTTGATTGCGACCATGCGACCAGACATGCTCAATGCATGAGCAACACAGAGGGTGGTAGCACTAGGTGCTAGCATCAGATGCTATGGCATCTACACGCACCACATTCACACTCGACGAGGAGCTGGCGAGCCAGGCACGGGCACTCGGCGTCAACATCTCAGCCGCCGCCCGCGCCGGCGTCGTGAGTGCCGTTAGGGAGGCCATGGCTGCCGCCGACCGTTCCGCCTACAAACAGCAACCCGAGCGAGCCGATGATTTCTGGGACGAAGCCGAATCATGGAGTGTCGGATGAAGCGGGGCGAGGTCTGGCTTGCCCAGGTAGGTCAGAAGCAGAGACCGGTATTGGTCCTCACTCGGGACGAGGTGATTGATGTCAGGACACTGGTCACGGTCGCCGAGATCACAACGTCAATGCGAGGCCTAGCCGCAGAAGTTCCCGTTGGCCCCGATGAACTCGGACTTGATCAACAATCGGCAATCAACTGCGATGGGCTGCACACCATTCGACAGACAATGCTGACCGAGAGCGTCGGGTCCGTGACGTCCGAGACAATGCGCCGGGTGTGCGATGCGGTGAGCTACGCCGTGGGCTGCTGACGCCGGCTTCCTGATTGCATCATCCCCACTAGTTGGCAAGCTGGGTCGATGCACCCGCTCCTCGAGCTAGGGACTAAGAACTCAGAATCCGCTTTGCGAGGGATGGCAAGTCCGATGACAAGCATGCCCGCGACGACGGCTAACGGGCCAAGCCACCACGGCCATCTTCGCCTGCGACGTTCATCCATTTGGCAGGTATCGGCAACTTCTCATCTGTCCCTGATGATCTGCTTTCGGCGGACGGAGCTAAACCAGCTCAAGCAACTCGCTGAGTGTCTTGATCTCGTGGGTGATGTGGTGCTCGGGTCCGGCGGTCTTGCCATTGGGGTTGTACCAGCACGTGGCGATGCCGTAATCGGCGCCACCCTTGATATCTGAGCTCAGACTGTCACCCACCATCAACACCGTGTCCTTGGGCGGGTTGTCGAGCCTCTCGAAGACGATGTCAAAGATCTTTCCGCCCGGCTTGGTCGTCCCAACCTCTGCCGAGATAACGATGGCGTCGAAGTAGTGCTCGATTCCGAGCCGGGCAATCCGGGGCCGCTGCACTTCGCTCATGCCGTTGCTGATCAAGGCCAAAGATACGCGAGAGACGAGTTCGTCCAGAACCTCACGCGTACCCGGATATAGGTCGCCGTAGGTGGCGAAACCGACCACAAAGTCGTCGGCCATCTGTTCGATGTCGCCATCCAGCCCCAACTTATTCATCAGGAGTTCGAACCGCTTCGACCGCACGGCTTGGGGAAGGATCTCACCGCGCTCTACAGCTGCCCACAGACCGAGGTTGATCTCTTGGTAGACGCGGTAGTGCGCCATCGGGTCGCTGATGCCCTGGTTGCGCAGGGTCGCGGCAAAGGCCGCTGTCTCCGACGTATCGGAGTCGTGCAGGGTGTGGTCAATATCAAGCAGTAGCGTCGTGTACTTCACTCGACCACCTCCCGGGCAACCCGATCGAAATGATCATCTCGACCGCATTCCAAGCGATCGTGGCGTACTCGAGACACATTGCGCGCGCCGCTAGCTGTGGTTTCTGGCCCGACATCGGCGACAGTGTTGCAGGTTGACACCGCCGTCCCCACTCCGAGCCTGGTACGTGAGCTACGGTCTGAGGCGCCTATGCGGGCGGGATCTTCTTGTCGCCGTCGAGGTTCATCGGCGTACCCTCGGCCTCCCGATCGAAAGGTTGCTTGGGGTCCGGCTCTTCGTAGTCAACCGGGAACTCGGACGAGTCCAAAAGCTCGCTGAAGTAGTACGGATTATCCGGGCTTCCAATCTTCAGCCTGCCATCTTCATGCATCCAATAGGCGAAGTAGGTCGGCATGTCGAGACCACGCTTCCACGCATCGGCCCACTGCCACGGATATTGGTCAAACCGGACACTCGTCGGCCGGTCATCGCCCACAATGTTCTCTCGTTCGGTGCCCCAACTACCTTCGTGTCTGAACGACCTCCCCACAGACCACGGAATCTGCTGCCAGCCACGATCCTCGGGCAAACCGGCACGCTCGCCGGCGATGCGGGCTTCCTCTGCGTCACTCAGCATCGGTAGGTTGGCTCCCCGCAGCACGACCTTCTTCTTGCGGTAGACCGCCACCCCGGCCCCCGCCGCAGCCGCCGCAGCCGCAGCTCCCAGAGCAGCCGGGACAGCCGACGAACCACTTTCGTCATCCCCTACGGCCGGGGCGATGGACACATCATCCTGCTCAGCCACCGGCTCTGCGTCCACGGGTTCAGGCTCCTCAACTGGGTTGGCCTCGTCGTCAACCGTCTCCGAGCCAGATGGCACCGGATCGGCAACCGTCACCGGATCGGTGTCGGTTGCCCGGTCCTCCTCGGTGGGCTCAGCAGCAGCTGTGTTGGCGAGCGCGATCAAATCAACCAGGGCAGACTCCGTGAGCAGCGGTCCACCGCCAGAGGTCAAAAAGCTGCCCAACTCAGGAAGATCGACACGACTGAATCCGAACTGCTCCTGAGCCGTCACGTCGGTCGCAAAGGAACCCACTACCCACGAATCCACAAAGGGATCGCCGGTAACGAAGGACACCCAATGTCGACCGCCGAGCTGAGTCTCGACAATCTCGTACGGCGTTTGGTATTGCACCAGCCTGTCGTCCGCGGCCAGGCCGTGGAACGTTGATACCTCACCGGAGTGACAGATCAGGGAGACTGCCTCGGTTGCCCCCACACCGGGATCGTTGGGGACCGCCGGATTCTCCCCGACCGTCGCCAGACCAGATCTCGCAATGAACAAGGCGACCTCCCGGTACTCGTCAAGCCCGCAGCCCGATACCGGGGCCGTCACTTCGATCGTGGTCACGACGGTGTACGGGCTATTGCGGAGATAGTCGTTGTTGGGAGGGCGATACGAAGTTGAGAAGCCTTCGAAGTGAGCGTCTGCAAACGGAGTTTGGTCTCCGACGGCCAGTTCCGTGGCTAGCTGGATGACAGCCTGTAGCCGGAACTCGCTGTGGCTTCCCTCCCACACATCAGTGAACGGTGACTCAACCACATCGCCGGCCACAGTCACCTCGCTGCCGGGTCTCAGGTATTCGCTGAGAGAAACGAGGATCAACTCCTCTACTGATTCGAGTTCCTCGTCTTCGTACCACTCATCTTGAGCCAACGCGGCTCCAGCAGGCAACACCGTCAGCAGCAACACGACAATTAGAAAGAGGCGAACTAATCGTTTCATGGCTGAACGATACAGATGGGGGCAGCGGATTGGGCCACGCTGCCGTTCTTGCCCGATGCCCACTCCGCGCGGCTTGGCCGTGAGAAGGACGGGAATTCCCTCTCTCCTACGCCAGCGAGTCCTCGAATGCAGCAATAAACGCGTCAAGCCTCATCACCAGTATCACCAGGACCCACCTGTTACAGCAGATAGAACGGACTGACATCTATCTCGTTTATCCGATAGCTGTCCTCGCTGCATCACATGCCCTTCTCAGCCGGTCGCCTGCGGCGACGGCCAGTCCCTTTACTCAAGGCGATCTCATCACCCCTCAAGCGATCGCCTCGCCCCTCATCGCCCCCTACCCCCACCGGCGATGTTTGCCGGAGGCAAACTCGAACCTCGCCGCAGGCGAGGCGGGGACTGACAAAAATCGTTACACCTCTCGGCGTCGTCGTGAGTACAGAACCAGCGCTCCGCCGGCGGTGAGCATGGCCAGGGCTGCCATCAGCAGTTCGCCGAAGTTGGCGCCGGTGAACGGCAGGGTGCCTGGCGGATCCTCGTCCGGGTCGTCATCCGGATCGTCACCGGGGCCGGGTAGCGTGACCGGGGTCACCGCGATCGTGTGCGTGTGGATGATGCACATCTGCGGGTCATCGTCATCACAAACCTCGACGACCACCTGATAGGTGCCGATCTCGGTGGTGACACCGATGAACGTGCCATCCGGGTTCATGGTGATCCCTGGGGGGAGCTCCCCGCTGATATACGTGACCGTCACCGGACCACCATCGGGATCGAACACCGGCATCGGGTCGACCGAGTCACCGACCACAACGGTCTGGAACGAGGCCTCAGGTCCCGGCGGGTCGTTGACCTCGACGATCGTCACCGTGACAGTTGCCGTAGCGCAGAGACCGGTCGCCGGAACGCCACCGACAACACCGTCGAGTTCGCAGATCGTGTAGGTGAATGTGTCGACGCCGACGAACCCGGGATTCGGCGTGTAGGTGATGGTCCCGTCCGGGTTCACCACAATCGAACCGTTGGCCGGATCGGTCGTTTCGCTAATCGCAAGACTGTGGCCATCGGGGTCGCTGTCGTCATCGAGAACGGTGATGGTGACCGGCGTGTCCTCGTCGGTCACGTCGTCATCATCGACAGCAACCGGCGGGCGATTCCCAACCAACGGGAAGTCCGCGGTGAGGTCGCTCTCCCCCGCCGGCAGCGAGATGCTGACCGGCGGCGCCGTACCGAGATCGGACGGAACCGTGGTCTCATCGATCTCGACCAAGTAGTCGCCGGCGGGCAACAGGTCGACCAAGTACCGGCCGTTGCCGTCGGTGACGGTCGTGAAGACAACGTCGTCGCTGGTGCCGATCACGCCGTCGGGGCCCGCCCAGGTGAGATTGACCGTGACATTCGGGACGCCAGGTTCGCCGCTGTCAAAGACCGCGTCGTGGTCGAGATCCTCGAAGACCTGATCACCAATGGTGCCGGAGCCGATGAGCGGGAAGTCGACGTCGTCGCGTGCCTCTGCCGCGGCGAGAGTGACCGTCTGATCGAGGTCGCCGCTGAGACCAGCAGGCACTGCGTTGATGACGACGGTGAACTCACCGGCGGGCAGGCCGGCAACCAGATACAAGCCGTCAGGGGCCGTTGTCGTGGTAAACACCAGGTCGTCTCCGCCGCCGCCAACACCGTCGAGGCCAAGCCAGGTCACGGTGACATTGACGCCACCGACACCGGGCTCACCCGGATCCTGCACTCCGTCATTGTTGAGATCGACAAAGACCAGATCACCGATCGAGCCGGTCGCCGTATAGGCGAAATCCACATCGGCCACGGTTGTGTCCTCCGGGACGGTCAGCGTTGTGACGCTGTCCAGCGTGGCGTCCGGATCGAGAGTCTGGAAGTCGATGCCGACGGGCAGATCTGCTGTATCGACATCGATCTGATACTCGCCCGGAGGCACCAGCGTGAAGCTGTAGACGCCGTTGCCGTCGGTAACCGTCGTAAAGACCTCATCATCGGCCGTGCCGAAGACACCGTCGAGGCCGGCCCACGTTGCACTCACGTCGACACCGGCAAGGCCGCTGTCTGCACCGTTGATGGCGCCATCGCCAGCCACGTCGTGAGCGATAGTGCCCTCGATGTTGCTGCGCACCAGCGCGACGACATCAGCCGTGTCGCTGTCGTTGACCGGGTTGTCCAACGGATCGACGGCATTGACCGTCGCCGTGTTGGTAAAGGACGCCGCAACCGATGCGGTGCACGTGTAGGTGAACGGACCGGAGCCGACCGGCAGGTTGCCGATGACGTTGTCACATGCCGGGACCAGCGTGTCGCCGACCGTGACGTTGAACAGATCAGCCTGACCGGTGTTGGTCACGATGATGGTGAAGGTCGCATCGTCACCCGCAACAACGGTCTGCGTGTCCGGTGTCTTCTGGATGTCGATACCCGGTACCAGCACCGTCACATCGGCAGTGTCGGAGTCAGTGACCCCTTCACCGATCGGGTCGGTGCCGGTGGCGACAGCCGTGTTGGTGAAGTCCGCGGTCACGTCAGCGACCGAGCAGGTGTATGTAGTTGACTCACCGACAGCCAGAGCGCCGATCGCCAGGTCGCAGGCCGGGACGGCAGCGTCGGTGACTGCAACCGCAGCCAGATCGACATCACCACTGTTGGTGACCTCGATGGAGAAGGTTGCGGTGCCGCCGGTGACAACCGTCTGACCGTCGGGTGACTTGGCGATGGTTATCGCCGGGGCAATGACATCGACATCCGCCGTATCTGTGTCCGTCACCGGATTTCCGATTGGATCGTCGCCGGTGACATCTGCCGTGTTGGTGAAATCGCCAACCGCGCTGTCGAGAGTGCAGGTGTACGTTGCCGACTCGCCGACTGCCAAGTCGCCGATGACGTTGTCACATGCCGGCACGGCCCCGTCGGTCACCGTCACGTTGCTCAGCGGGGTGGCCCCAGCGTTGGTGACGGTGATCGTGAACTCGACCGGTCCGCCCACCCGAGCCTGCTGCAGATCCGGGGTCTTCTGGATGTCGATGGCGGGCACCAGCACGGTGACGTCGGCGGTATCGGAGTCGGTGACATCAAGCCCGATCGGGTCGGTGCCGGTGACCGAGGCGGTGTTGGTGAAGTCCGCCACAACCCCAGCCAGCGAGCAGGAGTATGTGGTAGATGCGCCAATCGCTAGATCGCCGATGACGTTGTCACATGCCGGAGCAGCCGGGTCGATAACGGCTACGCCACTGAGGTCGACATCACCGGTGTTGGCAACCGTGATATCGAAAGTGACGGCTCCGTTGATGACGACGGCTTGAGCATTCGGGGTCTTCTGGATGTCGATGGCCGGGCTGATGACGTCAACTGCGGCATCGTCGGAGTCGGATACCGGGTTGCCGAGGGCATCGGTACCGGCAACGGCGGCAACGTTGATGAAGTCGGCAGTCACACCGGGCGCAGTGCAGTCGTACGACGTCGACTCACCCACTGCCAGGGCAGCGATGGTGTTGTCGCACGCCGGGGTCGCCGCGTCGGTGACGGTGAGGTCAACCAGATCCTGATCGCCATTGTTGGAGACGGTGATAGTGAAGGTCACATCGTCGCCGCTGTGGATCTGCCGAGTGTCGGGGGTCTTCTCGATGTCGACGCCGGGGGCCACGACATCGACGAGGGCATCGTCGCCGTCGCTGACTTGAGTCCCCAACGGGGTGTCCGCGGTGACAGAAGCGACGTTGGTGAAGTCGGTGGCTACAGCAGTCACGTCGCAGATCACCGTCTCCGAAGCACCGATCGCCAGGGTGGCGAAGGTAGCGGCGCAGCCCGGGGCCAGCGGATCGGTCACAACCACATTGGCCAGATCGGTGTCTCCCGTGTTGGTGACGGTGATGGTGAATGAGGCGTCCTCACCGGCCAGCAGGGTCTGCAGGTCCGGGGTCTTCTCGAGGCTGATCGCCGGGTCGACGAAGTCCACGTCGGCGGCGTCGCTGTCGGTGACCGGGTTGCCGAGCGGATCGTCACCGCTCACATCGGCCGTGTTGGTGAAGTCGGCGGCGACTCCGGTCACGTCGCAGGTGTAGGTCTCAACAGCACCAACAGCCAGCGACGCAAACGTCGCATCACAGTTCGGAGCCTGCGGGTCAGTCACCGTTACGTCGGTGAGCGGGGTTGCGCCGGCATTGGTGACGGTGATGGTGAACGTCGCCGTGCCCCCGAGGCCGACCAACTGGTTGTCCGGGGTCTTCTGGATGTCGATTGCCGGAACCAGCACAGTCACGTCTGCCGTGTCTGCATCACTCACCGGGCCGACAGCGCTTTCGGCCGACACGGACGCAGTGTTGGTGAAGTCGGCAGGCGTCGCCGTGCCGGAGCAGGTGTAGGTCTCGGTGGCGCCAACCGCCAAGTTGGCGAACGTGGCGTCACATGCCGGCGCCAGCGCATCGCTGACCGCAACGTTGGTCAGATCGATGTCTCCGGTGTTGGTGACTGCGATGTCGAACGTCGGCGTGTCGTTGAGCACAACCGTCTGCGTGTCCGGGGTCTTCTCGATGCTGATCGCCGGGACCACAACGTCGACGTCGGCGGTGTCACTATCGGTTGCCGGGTTCCCAGCTGCATCGGTCGCGTCCACCACTGCGATGTTGGTGAAGTCGGCCGAGACACCGGCGATCGTGCAGCTGTAGGTGGTGCTCGCACCGACGGCCAGATCACCGATCACACTGTCGCAGTTAGGCGCCAGAGCATCAGTGACCGCGACGTTGCTCAACGGAACGACGCCGGCATTAGTCACGGTGATATCGAACGTCACCGTGTCGCCGATACCTGCAATCTGCAAGTCCGGGGTCTTCTGTATGTCGACCAGCGGCACCAGAACCTCGACATCGGCCGAGTCGTTATCTGTGACCGTTCCGCCTGCGGCGTGGGTGCCCACAACGGATGCGGTGTTGGTGAAGTCGCTGGCCACACCCGGGGTGGCGCAGGTAACCGTCGCCGAAGCGCCGGCACCGAGAGCCGGGATGACTGTGTCACACGCCGGAGCCTGAGCATCGGTGATTGTGACGTTGGTCAGCGGCGAGTCCCCCGTGTTGGTCACGGTGATGGTGAAGTTCGCATCTTGCCCGGACAGGATCTGCTGTGTCGCCGGATCCTTGGTCAGGCTGATCGCCGGGTCAATGACGGTGACCACGGCCGTGTCGTCGTCGCCGACCGTGCCGCCGGCCGGATGCGTACCGAACACAGACGCCTGGTTGACGAAGTCGACGGTGACACCTCCGGCAACGCAGGTGTACGTAGCGCTCGCACCGGCGGCCAGGGCGCCGATCGTGCTGTCACACGCCGGGGTCAGCGCATCGGTCACCGCAACACCGGTCAGATCAACGTCGCCGGTGTTGGTGACGGTGATCGTGAATGTCGCATCGTCACCGGTTACCACGGACTGCGAGTCCGGGGTCTTGTCGATCTGGATGGTCGGTGCGATCACGTCGACGATCGCATCGTCGGAGTCGCTCACCGTGTTGCCCAGCGGGTCGAGCCCGGCAGCGGTCGCAGTGTTGGTGAAGTCCGCCACGGCGGTCATGTCGCAGGTGTAGGTCGCAACCGCACCAACGGCCATATCGCCAATCGTGCTGTCGCAGGCCGGCGCCAGGGCGTCGGTCACCGCCACGCCGGTGAGGTCAACGTCGCCGGTGTTTTCGACCGTGATGGTGAAGGTTGCGTCCTGTCCCCCAAGCACCTGCTGGGTGGCCGGGTCCTTGGTGATGGTCAGCGCCGGGACGATGACGTCAACGTCAGCGCTGTCGTCGTCGGAAACCGTTCCGCCGAGCGGATGCGTACCGACGACGTCGGCGATATTGGTGAAGTCGGCGGTCACGCCGGTCACACTGCAGCTATATGTGGTGCTGGCACCCATGGCGAGGTCGCCAATCGTGTTGTCGCAAGCCGGGGCCAGGGTGTCGGTCACCTCGACATCGGTGAGCGGAGTGGTACCGATGTTGGTCACGGTGATGGTGAATGCTGCATCGTCACCGCTAACCACTGTCGGCGTGTCGGCGGTCTTGACGATCTCGATCGCCGGAGCAGCAACAAGCACGTCGGCACTGTCACTGTCGATGACAGGATTACCGAGCGGGTCATCAGCGGTCACGTTGGCGATGTTGGTAAACCCAGCACCGACGGCGGCAAGCGTGCAGGTGTAGCTGTCGGTTGCTCCGGCAGGCAGGACCGCATAGAACGCATCACAGTTCGGGGCCAGCGGGTCGCTGATAGTCACGTTGGTGAGGTCAACGTCGCCGGTGTTGGTCACGGTGATCGTGAATGTCGCATCGTCACCCGGGAGAATGGTCTGGGTATCCGGCGTCTTCTCGATGTTGAGGGACGGGTCGATGACATCGACGTCTGCTGTGTCGCTGTCGCCGACGGTGCCGCCTGCGGGCTCGTCGGCGATGACGTCAGCGGTGTTGGTGAAGTCGGCGGTGACTGCGATCACAGTGCAGCTGTAGGTCTGGATCTCACCGATCGCCAGTGTGGCGAACGTGTTGTCGCAAACCGGCGCCAGGGCATCGGTGACGATGATGTTGGTGAGGTCGGCATCACCGATGTTCTCGACGGTGATGTCGAAGGTGACATCCGAGCCGGTGACGACGGTCTGGGTGTCCGGTGTCTTCCGAATGTCGATCTCGGGTGCGATGACCTCAACGTCCGCCACGTCGGAGTCCGTGATCGGGTCGGGTGTTGCCGGGTGGGTTCCGGCGACGACGGCAACGTTGGTGAAGTCGGCCGTCACGTTGGCCAACGAGCAGGTGTACGTTTCGCTGGCGCCAACGGCGAGCGATGGGTACGTGGCATCACAGCCCGGTGCCTGCGGGTCGGTGACGACGACATTGTCCAGCGGCACGTCACCGATGTTGGTGACGGTGATGGTGAAGGTCGCCGTCTCGCCGCCGAGCAGTGTCTGGGATGCCGGGTTCTTGGCGATGTCGATGGCGGGGTTCACCACGTCGACGTCGGCGGTGTCGGTGTCGGTCGCCGAGTTGCTGAGCGGGTCATAACCGATCACGGAGGCTGTGTTGGTGAAGTCCAGAGCACCGGCAGTCATCGTGCAGGAGTAGCTGGTCGATGCGCCTGCGGCCAAGGCGCCGATCGTGTTGTCACAGTTCGGGGCCACCGCATCAGTCACGGTCACCCCGGTCAGATCAACGTCACCAGTGTTGGTGACCGTGATGTCGAAGGTCACCGTTGCGCCGGCAACTGCCTGCTGCGCATCCGGCGTCTTCTCGATCTCGATCGAGGGGTCGATCACATCAACATCCGCCGTGTCACTGTCTGTCACCGGGCCACCGACCGGGTCGTTACCAGTGACGACGGCGAGGTTGGTGAAGTCGGCGGTGACGTTCGCCAGCGAGCAGGTGTAATTGGTCGAAGCACCAGCAGCGAGAACACCGATGGTGTTGTCGCAGTTCGGGGCGGCCGGGTCAGAGACGGTCACGCCGGCCAGATCGACGTCACCCGTGTTCTCCACCGTGATCGTGAAGGTCACGGTGTCCCCGGCCAGGGCTTGCTGCAGATCAGGGGTCTTCTGGATCTCGATCGACGGCGTGATGACGTCAACGACAGCATCGTCGCTATCGGTCACGGCGTTGCCCAGCGGGTCGTCGCCGGTCACGGCGGCCGTGTTGGTGAAGTCGGCAGCACCGGCAGTCATCGTGCACGAGTAGCTGGTGGATGCGCCGGCGGCCAAGCCACCGATCGTGTTATCGCAGCTGGGAGCGACTGCATCGGTCACCTCGACATCGGTGAGGTCAACGTCACCCGTGTTCTCCACCGTGATCGTGAAGGTCACGGCTTCTCCGGCGCGTGCCTGCTGCAGATCAGGGGTCTTCTGGATGTCGAGGGCCGGGCCGATCACGTCGACGGCGGCGGTGTCGCTGTCGGACACGGTGCCGCCGGCGGGATGGGCTCCAACCACAACTGCGGTGTTGGTGAAGTCGGCGGTGACGTTCGCCAGCGAGCACGTGTAATTGGTCGAAGCACCAGCAGCGAGAGCACCGATGGTGTTGTCACAAGCCGGGGCGAGGGCGTCGGTCACCGCAACGTCGCTGAGCTCAACGTCACCGGTGTTCGCAACGGTGATGGTGAACGTGGCAGTTCCATTAGCCAGCACCTGCTGAGTATCTGGAGTCTTCTGGATTTCGATCGACGGATCGACCACGTCGATCGCTGCCGTATCGCTATCCGTCACCGGACGACCGAGCGGATCGTCACCGCTCACATCGGCCGTGTTGGTGAAGTCAGTGGAACCGGCGGTCATCGTGCACGAGTAGCTCGTCGACGCACCAGATGCCAGATCGCCGATCGTGTTGGCACAGCTCGGAGCAACGGCATCAGAAACGGTCACGCCGGTGAGGTCAACGTCACCAATGTTGGCGACGGTAATGGTGAAGGTTGCGGTACCGCCGCTAAGCACCTGCTGGGTGTCCGGAGTCTTCTCAATGTCGATAGCCGGATTGATCACGTCAACATCGGCCGAGTCGGTGTCGGTCACCGGAACCCCGTTCGGGTCATCACCCGTCACATCAACCGTGTTGGTGAAGTCAGTGGAACCGGCGGTCATCGTGCACGAATAGCTCGTCGACGCACCAGATGCCAGATCGCCGACGGTGTTGTCACACGCCGGAGCAACTGCATCGGTTATCTCGACGTCGGTTAGATCTACGTCGCCGGTGTTGCTGACGATGATGTCGAACGTGACGGTGTCGCCGGGACGGGCCTGCTGGGTGTCCGGAGTCTTCTCAATGTCGATCGCCGGGTTGATCACATCGACAGCGGCGGTATCGCTGTCGGTCACCGGGCGATCCAGCGGATCGTTGCCCGTCACATCAGCAGTGTTGGTGAAGTCAGTGGAACCGGCGGTCATGGTGCACGAGTAGCTCGTCGAGGCACCAGAAGCCAGAGCACCGATCGTGCTGTCACACAACGGAGCAACCGCATCAGTCACGGTCACCGCGGCCAGATCCACATCACCGATATTGGTGACGGTGATATCGAACGTGACGGTGTCGCCGGGACGGGCCTGCTGGCTATCCGGCGTCTTCTCAATCGTGATCGCCGGATTGATCACATCAACAGCGGCGGTGGCGCTGTCGGTAACGGGAACCCCGTTCGGGTCATCACCGGTGACATCAGCCGTGTTGACGAAGTCAGTTGCACCGGCGGTCATGGTGCACGAATAGCTCGTCGAGGCACCAGCGGCCAGAGCACCGATCGTGTTATCGCACAACGGAGCAACCGCATCGGTTATCTCGACAGCGGTTAGATCTACGTCGCCGGTGTTGGTGACGGTGATATCGAATGTCACAGTGTCGCCGGGACGGGCCTGCTGCGTGGCCGGATCCTTAGCGATGGCGATAGCCGGGTTGATCACATCAACATCAGCCGTATCGCTGTCGGTCACCGGAACACCGTTCGGGTCATCACCCGTCACATCGGCCGTGTTAGTGAAATCGACGGCACCGACCGTCATCGAGCACGAGTA
>SWCD01004655.1_pt1 | contig 95664 bp, 93 predicted proteins | sample 4693011 | NCBI WGS metagenome assembly SWCD01 (sample SAMN10267278, study PRJNA491770) | bioreactor metagenome | isolation source: DHS bioreactor inoculated with marine | place: Japan: Omine Ridge, Nankai Trough | reverse complement strand
CCCCTCGCAGCAATAGCGCGTGTCGGCTCGCCACCAGTCGGACAAGGGGTCGCCGCACCAACGGCAATACCAGTCGCCACCCATGAGGCGGCGCACGATTGCAGCCGCGCGTGCCCTCCGGTTTCCGTTGTTGCCGGTCCAGAAATAGGCTTGGAAAGAGACGGTCGGGCGGTCCGCGTCCGGGTCGATCCAAAGCGCGACGGGGTCAGGTCCGGGCATGTCTTTCCCTCCGTTTCCGGCCACCCAAAGACGGGTCAAGTGACGGGAGCTCCCGGGTTTTCATGTTCCCCCCTCATCACGGGATTCTGTGGAGCGGTCCCCGAAACCTCGCCCAGAACCCGAACGCCAGTCTTCGAGGAACACCACGCACCCTGCCCGCGCCTTTGAATCACCCTTGGCGTTTGGGCCAGGATTTCGGCCCTCGGTTTCCGGGGCCGGACCACGTGCGACACGTGCGACATGTGCGACATGTGCGATACGGGCGCACGGTTTCTTCGGGTGATCTTGTTCGTTCCTGAAGTCAGGCGGATTGGGAGGCTCGGCCCGGTCCCCCGCCAGTTCGGCCAGTGCGGCATTCACGTCAAACCACATCGCTTCTACCCCCGAACAATGCGCCATGCTTCTTTTCGGTTCGCCCCGCGAATATGGGTGCCGGGGTCGAGTTTCACCAACCAACCGGCTCTTTCGAGCATGGCAAGCGCGGCCCTCGCCGTCTTGTTGTCCCGAAGGGCGCGCGTCGGCGCATCGTGCAGAACCTCGCGCAAGACGATATCGTCATGCGGCCAGACTTCGACCAGCCATTTGCGCAACCGTTCGGCGCGCTCGGTTTCAGCCGATACCGTCGCCGCGTCGGCCAGCCGGGCCGCTTCGCCGAGGTAGAATTGCGCCAGCGTGATGCCGTCGGCCATGTCCTTCGCGCTCACGTGCGGCGCGTCCAGATCGCGCCAGAGCGTCAGAACGCCAGCAATGCGCGCGGCCTGTTCCGCCGCCTTCGATGCCGAGCCGGTCACATTGTCGAGGTCGCCGCCGGGGGCCATTTGCGCCTCGATCACATCGTGGAACCGCACCAGCAATGCCCGCGCCTCGGGGGCGAGCGGCAAGGTGCGGGGCGACAGGGCGCGGGTTTCCGGGTCCATCGGCAAGGCGGTTTCCAAAACTGTGCGAAGCCGCGTCCCGAACCGATCGAGCGCCTCGGGGTTCTGCCGGGATTTGTGATGGAACCGCGTGCCGATTGAGCTGGGCGGTTCGCAGATCAGGAAGCGGGCGAGAAACCCCGTGTCGTGGGCCTTGGGGTCGGCCATGAAGTTCCGGGCCACACCGGGTTGCGCCATGAGGTGCACCGCCAGCCGCCGCCCATAGAGCGTGTATGCGCCTTCCCCCTGCCGGGTGCGCCGGATCGGGTTGCCTTGCCATAGGTCGTTCAACGCGGCGAGGGTCTTTTGCCGGTTGTCGCTGTTCATCGCGTGCCCGCCAAGGAATTGCCCGCCTTCGTCGGAGAAAATTCCGAGGCTCGGGTGCCCTTCGAAGAATTTCCGGGTCAGCCCCTCGAAGGTCGGTTCCGTTACCGTGCGGTCAGGCGTCGGAGGCGGGGCGGGTTCTGGCCCCAAGGCTTCCAGATCGGCTTGCGCGGCAATGCGTTTCTCACTCTTGCCGGTCTTCGCGTCTGCAAGGATGCGGTCCCGTTCGCCCTTGTAGAGCGCCTGCGCATTGCGCCAGCTCTGCATTTCGAGGCGCTGGGCGTTGGCCTGTTCGCGTTCATGGTCACGCAGCGCCGCCATGAAGGGCGCATCGCAACTCGATTTCCGTTCGCCCGATTGCGCGATGGTCAGGGCGTAGAGCGAAACCGGGCGCGGGCCGCCCAGGGTTTCCACATCCGCGAAGCCCTGAACCGCCAGTGAGGCGACCGACAGGGCCGATTGCGCAGGTATTGCGACAGGGGCTTGCACCGCCCCTTGCACGGCCCCCACCGCCTCGCCCAACGGCCCCAGCGCGGCGACGGGATAGGGTTCGCCCGGGTGGATCTCGGCCACAAGGGGTTGCGGCCCTTCGGACATGAAGGCGATGGGTTCGGAGGCGTTCATGCGGGTTCGCCTTGCTGTTGAAGAATGTCGTTCCAGTCGCGACCGTCCGGGGCGGGCAGGAGCGAGACTTGCCAGCCCAGCGCGTGCGCGCGTTCGGCCAGCTCATGTGCCGCGTCGCGTCCAGGCGCGTCACCATCGGAAGCGATGGTCAACCGCCCAGGTTCCCGGGGCAGGGCAAGACCGATCATGCCTGACGTGGACAGAGCCGCCCAAACCGTCGCTGGGCCGCGCAAAAGGCTGCTGGCAAGGCTAAGTGCCGTTTCGATGCCTTCTGCCACCACAAGCGGCCCTCGCCCACAGGTGAGACGCACAGCGCCGCCGGTGACAGCCCCGAGCATGGCCTTGGCCGGGTCAACCTTGGCCTTCCCCTTGCCGTCCGCTGCGAGATATGTGCGATGCACCGCGAAGCCCTCGCCACCTTCCACCATCGCCACCATCGCGGGCAGGCGTTTGGCAGACGGATGCCAGCAGGCCATTTGATAACGGAGTCTATCGGGCAGATCGCAGGTGATGCCGCGGCCCCGGAGGTAGGTTTCCGCCAGGGTGCCCGGGATCGGTTCGGCTTCGTTCCAGAGGGTCCGCGCTTGCCGCGCCCGCTTCTCGATTTCTGCCCGGTGTTCGGCCTCGCCCCTCGCGAGGGTTTCCGGGGCGGGGGCCATGTAGTCCGCGCCGGAGATACCCGCCGCCGCCAGAATGGCCCGAAAGTCGCATCCGGACTTTTTGCAATGGAGCAAAAGCCGCCCGTTTCGACCGTCTTTCAGGGTCAGAGCGTTCTGCCCCTTCCGGCGTTCCGGTTGGCAGACCGGGCAAGGCGCGGCCCCGTACCGCCGATACCACCTGCCGCCCAGGTCGAGTGTGAGGCTGCGCGCGTCGGTCATGCCGCACCCCCGATCCGCTCGGGAAGCGCGGCCAAAGCCGCCAACGCGGCGGGGTCAATCCGCAAACAGGAGGCGGCGCAGAGGCGAATCAAGGCTTCACGGGTCCGGAAGTAGCCGACGGTCCGCCAGGGGCGTTCCGCGCCGCCATTCTTGCGGCGCTGCAAGATCCACTGAAGGTCGTCCTTGCAGACGATCACCCGCCAGCCATCGCAGAGGCGGGCAATAACCCGCCTGTAGCCGTCGGCGGTTTCTTGGGTTGCGCGCGCTTTTTTTGCAGTGTCCGAAAAGCGGTCACTCGCGCTCGATTGTTTGGGTTCAACCGCCGCATTTTTCGCATAGCGGTTGTCCCGGTCCGGTGCCTGTTGCCTCAGGTTCCGGGCCAGTTTCAGCCCGGTCAAGATTCTACACCTGATCGCGTTTGCGATCTTCAATCCACTCCTGAATGCAGGTTTCAGGCCAGCCGACTGCACGCTTGCCCAACCGAATCGGCTTGGGGAACGTGCCTTCGGAAATCATGGCGTAGATGGTGGATCTTGAAAGCCCGGTGCGTGTTTCGACTTCGGGGCGGCGCAACATGCGTGCGTCCATAGGAAATCCTTTCTCTCATGCCCCGGAATCCAATTTTCCCGCGGCCCTTTTTATGTGAGAGAGGGAATGGGAAAGGGAGAATTCGATTTTCTATCCCACTCCGGTCGGCCCGAGGTGTAGGAGCCCCGGGTCGGCCACCGGTTTCTCTCGCGAAATCACCGATGCCGAGAACGATAGGTTCCGGGGAGCGCCAAGACCAAGTGGGAGAATCCAGATACAATTCGCAGGGAAACGAAGGAATGTTTCCGTTTTTCCTGTTTGGCGATGGGTCACCTGTCCGTCGTTATTCAGGATAATACTCTGTTTTTACGCCACTTTTTGGCGATCTCTGTATTGAGGCGTGCCTTCTCTCGTCGTGTTGAAATGCGGCCTTCGCCCCCGAGACCGTGCCAATTATCAACAGGTTATCCCCCGCCGAATACTCATGAATGAGAGGCTACGGGATGAATTTGTGCTCATCGCGCAACGCATTGATGACCGACCTGTGGTCGATCGCTCATTTCTGCCGGGGGATTTTGACGATTTTTGCGCTTCCTCCGCCAAGATAACTGGCCCAAGTTTCCATCATCATGCGCCGCTTCCCGAAAAGATCGGAACGCGCGTAGGCTTGTTCCGCTGCGTCGCCGACTTTGTGTGCAAGCGCAGCTTCGGCCACTTCCCGAGGGAAGTTCGTTTGCTCCTGAACCCAGGTACGGAAGGACGTGCGGAAGCCGTGCACGTCGGCCTCGAATCCCAGTTCCTTCACCAGCTTGGAAAGGGTCATGTCCGACAACGGCTTTCCCGGCTTCGTTCCGGGAAAAACGAGCCCCGATCCATCTGCCAGCGCCTCGGCTTCACGAAGGATTTCGAGCGCGCGCCCAGAAAGCGGCACGCGATGATCGCGCTTCATCTTGATCCGCTCTTTCGGGATGATCCATGTCGCACGTGTCGCACGTGTCGCACAGTCCCCACCCTCGAAATCCATTTCTTCCCATCGCGCTTTCCGGGTCTCGCCCGAGCGCGTGGCGGTCAGGATCAGGAATTCCAGAGCGAGTTTCGTTGTCGCGCCCGCGCCCGATGCCTTGACCGCCTCGATACAACCGGCCACCTCGGCATAGGGCAGGGCCTTGCGGTGCTCCACGGTGCGTTCAAGTTTAGGCAGCGCCAGTGCCTCACCTGTCGCAGGGTTGCCGGTGCACATGCCTTCCGCGATACCCCATTTGAAGACAGCAGAAACCCGGTAGACTAGCTTGCGCGCCACGCCCGGGGCTTTCTCGCGCGCCAGCAGGATCGCGCGGCGCACGTCGGCGCTGGTCACGTCCGGAAGCGTGACCGATCCGAAGTGCGGGAAGATGTAGGTTTCCATTGATTTGAGGTAGGCGGCGCGGTCCTTCGGGTTCTTCAAGGATGGGGCATTTTCCGCGTGCGCCTTTCGCGCCGCTTCCTCGAAACTCAGGACGCGTCGCGCCTTCCGCTTCGCGGCAAGGGGATCGCCGCCCGCGTGGGCAAGGCGCTTGTTCTCAAGTGCCTGTTCCCGCGCTTGCGCCAGCGTGACGACAGGCGGTGCCCCCAACCCGATCTCGCGGCGCTTCCCGCAAATGACGATCCGCTGCACCCAGGACTTCGCGCCCGTTTTCTTTACCAGCAGAAACAGGCCGGTGCCCTTGCCATCGTGATACTTGCCGGGTTTTGAGAGTGAAGCCACGAAGGCGGCGGTCAGGCTCTTGCGCTTTTCGGTGACGGTTCCGGGCATTTTCGTTCCCCCATCTGTTCCCCCTCAATATGGGGGAACGCATGGGAACACTCAAGACAGTGCCGGACCAAAGGCGGTGGTAAACCACTTACTTTTCAATCCACTTCGGACAACCTTGGCGTATCACGGATCTGGAAATGGCGACTGCCGGGGTCGCCAAATAACTACTTTGAATCAACGGCCTACAGTAGTCCGTTCGGCACAGGCGCCGCCGCTACCGCGTGTGATCCGTCGGCCCCGCGCAATCGGTGTTGCCCACGACACGAAACGGATCGCGACGGATGGCCTTGCGCCCCGGTGCGATCTTTCACCGAGTACCGAGCCGAAAGACACCGCCAGGGGCAGGAGGTCGGCCGCGCGCCCTTGTCGGCCTGTCGGAACGACCTGAAGCCTGGTGGCACGGCGGCTTCGCCTTGCGCCTCGACGGACCGAGGTCCATCGCCGGCGTGTTCCGCGCGAGCCACCGGGCTTGCCTCGTCCTGCCACTGGGCCGGGCTGGTCGTTGGATCTGCGGGTCTTGTCATGTCACCGCCCCCGGGCCTTGGCGCAGCAGGCCCGACCGGGCGGCGCCGCGCCCGCACATCCGCTCACCCGGCGCGGTCTCTCCACGTCGCGGTATAGGCGATCATGGCCGGATCGGGGGCCGGAGGCGCAAGGATCTCGGGCGCGCGCGGCACGGTGCCCCCAGGCGCGGCGAGAAGGGCCGCGCCCTGGCTGGTGCCTGTCGCCGTCGCGCTGGCCACGACAGCCGCGCCCGTCGCCGCGGCGAGCATGTCGAGGCAGGCGCGGTTGCGCGCGAAGGGCCCCTCGACGATGACCGGACCGCGATGGCCGATCAGCGCCAGGCAATGCGCCGTCTCGAGCGCGAGGTAGAAGGCCACCGCCGCCGCGCGCGCGCCGCTGCCGGGGGCCGGTTCGCCGCCCAGCCAGTGGGCCTTGCGCCCGCGAAACGGGCCGCTGTTGCCGACCAGCGCCGGCATCAGCATGACCTTGCCCTCGAGCACGGCGCGGATGTCCGCCGCCGAAGGCTCGACCCGCGCCCCGCCCATGGCCAGCGCGTATTCCCGCCCGCCCATGAACCGCGCCGAGGGCACCGGTTGGCCGAGCGCGTTGACGTTGATCAGCGTGTCCGATCCCGGGTCCAGCGCGACCGGCGCGCCGCCCACCGACATGACGATCACCCAGGTGCCGGTGGATACGACCGAGAATGGCGCCGAACGACCGAGGATATGCGGCAGCAGCGAGGCGTTGGAATCGTGGATCCCGGCGTGAACCGGCGTATCCGGCGCAAGCCCCGTGCGCCGGGCGATCTCCGGCAGGATGGGCCCCAACAGGTCCGCCGAGGGCCGCGCCGGGGCGATCTTGTCGGCGATCCCCAGCCTCTCGACGAGCGACGAGAAGCGGCTGGCGTGCGGGTTCCACAGATCGGTATGACAGCCCAGCGACGACATGTCGGTGGCGCGCGCGCCGGTGAGCCGGTAACCCCAGTATTGCGGGTAGGTGAGGATGGTCTCCGTGCGTGCCTTGAGGCCCGGATCGGTCTCGAACATCCAGTGCAACTGGGCGCCGATGTTGAGTCCCATGCCGAGCCGGGGCGATCCGGTCTCGGCAAAATCGGGGCGGATCCTGTCGTAGACCGCTGCCATCTCGTCGAGGCCGGTGTGCTCATAATCGAGCATCGGGGCGGCGAGGTTGCCCGCGCCGTCGAGCAGCGCGACGGAAGCGCCATGCGTGGTCACGGAAATCGCACCGACCCCGTGTGTCACATGAAACCCAGCCAACGCGTCGAGCAGGAAGTCCCAGTGTCCGTCGAGATCGAAATGCGGCCAGGGCGGTCCGGGCAGCACCGTGTTGGGCCGGGTGACGACGGCCTTTTCTTCGAGCGTCTCGAGGTCGACCAGCGCCAGCTTGGCATTGGTCTTTCCGATGTCGATGACGGCGACGTGTCGGGCGGTCATGGCATGTGGAAGACGGTTTCCAACGGCACCGCAACCGGTTCGTTGTCGGGGTTGGTTTCCATGATGTCGGCCATGTGGGCCCACCATTTCTGCATCACCTGATGCGCGGGAAGGTCGTCCATCCGGTGATCTTCGGTCCGCCAGAGCACCCCGAACAGGGTGTTCGTTTCTTCGTCGAGGTGGATCGAGTAATCCGACACGCCGGCGTCTTTCAGGAGCGCCACGAGCTCCGGCCAGATCTGATCGTGGCGCTTGCGGTACTCGGCTTTTGCGCCGGGATAGAGCCGCATCTTGAACGCGTATTTCTGCATCACACCCCCCGCCAGTTGGCCCAGAGGCGCGGCAGGGCGATCACCGAGATCAGCAGCGCGCCGATCACGATCGACATCACGATGCCGGGCACGTTCAGCAGGCCGAGGCCGAAGGTGACGAGCCCCATCACGAAGGCGGCGATCACCACCCCGGGGATCGAGCCCGAACCGCCGAGGATGTTGACCCCGCCGAGCACGACCATGGTGACCACCTCGAGCTCCCATCCGACGGCGATCGACGGCCGGGTCGAGCCCAGCCGCGACGTGAGGCAGACGGCGGCCACCCCCGCCATGAGCCCGGTGAGCAGGAACAGGATGAACTTCACCCGCTGCACCCGGATCCCGGAAAACAGCGCGCCGGTCGGGTTGTTGCCGATGGCGAAGATCGCCCTGCCGAAATTGGTCTTGTGCAGCACGACCCCGTAGATCACCGCGACAATCGCGAACAGCACGAATTCGAACGAGATCACCCACCAGACATATCCCTGACCGAAAAACGCGAAGCTTTCGGGATAGCCGCGGTAGGCCTGATCGCCGAGCACGATGTAGGCGAGCCCTCGAAACAGGCTCATCGTGCCGATGGTGACGACGATCGACGGCAACCCGAGCCCGGTGACCAGGAAGCCGTTGAAGGCGCCGGCGAGCAACCCGACGCCAAGGCCGACGGCGACGAGCGTGGGCGTGTCGGCACCGAACTGGACCGCAGCGCCCATCGCCGTCGAGGCCAGGGCGATGATCGAGGCGACCGAGAGGTCGATCTCGCCCGAGATGATCAGGAGCGCCATTGCGAAGGCGATCATCGCCTTTTCAGTGAAGTTGAAGGTGGCGTCCGACAGGTTCCAGGCGTTGAGGAAATAGGGCGAGGCGAAGGAATTGGCGAGAAAGATCGCCAGTGCGACGACCAGGAGCAGGCTCTCCCAGCTTTTCAACCGGCGTTGCAGCGGCGATTGCAGGCGGTCGGGGACGTGATGCGATGTGGTGCTCATACGGCATGCTCCGCGCTTTTGAGGATGACCCGGCCCTTGGTCCGGTTGGCCTGCGCGTTGAACGCGACCGCGATGATGATCGCACCGCCGGAAATGGCGAGCTGCCAGAACGGCGAGACGTTGATGACCGGCAGGGCGTTGGAAACGACGCCGAGAAACAGCGCACCGAGCAGGGCCCCGCCCACCGAGCCGAGGCCGCCGGCGATGGAGATACCGCCGATCACGCAGGCCGCGACCACCGTGAGCTCGAAGCCGCCGGCGATGTCGACATAGGCCACGGCGTAGCGCGAGACCCAGAGATAGCCGGTGAGCCCGGCGAGCGCGCCCGACAGCGTATAGGCCCAGAACTGCGTGCGGCCGACATTGATCCCGGCATAGACGGCGGCATGGGGGTTGCCCCCCACCGCATAGAACGAGCGGCCCAGCGTCGTGCGGGTCATCAGCAGAAAGACGGCGAAGACAGCCAGTATCGCGGTCCAGCTCAACACCGGCAGGCCAAGGATTTCGGCGCGCGGAAACGCCTTGAAGGCGGGCGACATCTCGTGCGCGTTCACCCATTTTCCTTTTGAGATCAGGAAGATGATCCCGCGGTAGATCGTCATCGTGCCCAGCGTCACCACAATCGGCGGGACGCTCACCTTCCACACCAGGAGACCATTGAACATGCCCATCAAGGTTCCGAGCCCGACAGCGACCACGAGGATCACCGACACCGGCACACCGGGGGCGGCGACGTTCAGCATCGAAACGACCATGCCGGTGAGCGCGAGGTTCGCCGCCACCGACAGATCGATGCACTTGGTCAGGATCACCACCATCTGCCCGAGCGCCAGGAGGATCAGCGGCGAGGTGTCGTTGAACACATTCGCCAGGTTCGAGGGCGCGACGAAGGCGGGAAAGCGGGTGGCGATCAGCCCCAGGAGGACGACGATGGCGGCCAGCAGGATGGCTTCTCGCGAGGTGACAAGTCGTTTCAGCATCTCTCGGCCTCAGGTGATGCCCGCGGCGTGGCGGACGAGGGTTTCGGGGGTCATGTCATCGCCGGCGACCTCGGCCACGATCCGGCCCTCGCGCATGACGATGATCCGGTCCGACATGCCGAGCACTTCGGGGATCTCGGAAGACACCATGATGATCGCCAGCCCCTCGGCGGCGAGTTCGGCCATGAACTCGTGCACGGCGGCCTTCGAGCCGATGTCGATGCCCTTGGTGGGCTCGTCGAGGATGATGATCTTCGGCTTCGTCGCCAGCCATTTGGCGATCACGACCTTCTGCTGGTTGCCGCCCGACAGGCTTTCGACCCTGGTATCGAGCGAGGCGGCGCGCAGATCGAGCCGCTCGGTGAAATCGCGCGCCAGTTTGAACTCCTCGGCGAGGCGCAGGAAGCCCTTGCGCGAGGTACGCGACAGCGACGGCAGGGTGATGTTCTGAAAGATCGGCAGCGCGACGATCGCGCCCTGTTTGCCGCGGTCCTCCGGCACATAGACGATGCCGTTGTTCACCGCGTCGGCGGTCGCGTGGATCGTGACCTCCTGGCCGTCGATCCGGATCTTGCCGCCCGAGGGACGGGTGATCCCGAACAGCGCCTGCATGAACTCGGAGCGCCCTGCCCCCACGAGGCCGTAGAACCCGAGGATCTCGCCGCTGCGCAAGGCAAAGCCGATGTCGGCAAATTCCGTCGGGTGGCTGTAGTCTTCGACCTCCAGCACCACCTCGCCGCGCCCCGGCGGGCGTTCGGGGAAGATGTTGGCGACCTCGCGTCCGACCATCATCTTGACCAGCGCATCGTTGGTCACATCGGCAATCTTGCCCTCGCCGACGAACTGGCCGTCGCGAAACACGGTGTAATTGTCGGCGATCCGGAAGATCTCGTCGAACTTGTGGCTGATGAACAGGATCGCCTTGCCCTGCGCCTTGAGCTGCTCGACCAGCTCGTAAAGCTCCTGGATTTCCTTGTGGCTGAGCGCCGCAGTCGGTTCGTCCATGATCACCACGCGGGCGTCGATCGAAAGCGCGCGGGCGATCGCCACGAGGTGCTTGTTGGCAATGCCGAGGTCGCGCAGCTTGGCGCCCGGGTCGATCTCGGCGCCGATCCCGTCGAGGATCTCGCGCGCCAGGCGCGCCATCGCCGCCCAGTCGATCAGACCGAACCGGTCGCGCGGGGCGTGACCGAGAAAGATGTTTTCCGCCACCGACAATTCGTCGAACAGAACCGTCTCCTGGTGGATCGCGGTGATCCCGGCGTCGGCCGCGTCCTGGGCGGTCGGAAACCGGGTCTCGGCCCCGTCGACGAGGATGCGCCCCTCGGTCGGCTGGTAGATGCCGGTCAGGATCTTGACGACGGTCGACTTGCCGGCGCCGTTCTCGCCCACGAGCGCGGTAACCTGTCCCGGGTGAAGGCTCAGCGACACATCCGACAGCGCCTTTACCCCCGGGAAGGTCTTGGTGATGCCGTCGAGGGCAAGGATCGGGGTCGGAGGGTTCACGTCTGTGACCTCGGCATGTGTCTGGGATATCATGAGGAACGCCTGTCTCGCGCTGCTGGCCGGTCGGTTTCCCGGCGCGAGGGACCCGCGCCGGGAGAGGGGAGACGATCAGAAGATCGACTTGAAATCCTCGATGTTCGAGGCGTCGTAGGTGAAGGGATCCGACATCGCGCCGGAGGTCGTGTCGTCCAACATCACCTCGCCGATCCGGCCCATCGAGATCGAGGCGCCGGCCTCGGCCACGGCGTTGCCGGCGGCCAGCTCATGGGCGATGTAGGTCGCCGCGTAGCCGAGATCGATCGGGTTCCAGATCGCGAAGCTGGTGGTTGCGCCCGATTCGACGCATCCGGCCATTTCCGACGGCAGGCCAAGGCCGGTCACGTTCACCTGGCCGATCTTGCCTTCGTCGGTCACGGCCTGACAGGAGGCGAGGATGCCCACGGTCGTCGGCGCAATGATCGCCTTCAGATCCGGGTAGGTCGCCATCAGGCCCTGCGCTTCGCGGTACGACTTGTCCGACAGATCGTCGCCGTAGACGGTCGCGACCAGGTTGACACCCGGGTAGTTCGGCATCACCGCCTTGGCAGCCTCGATCCAGGCGTTCTGGTTGGTCGCGGTTGCCGAGGCCGACAGAATCGCGACCTCGCCGCCGTCGGGCATGTGATCGGCGGCCAGCTTGATGATCGTGTTGCCGATCAGCTCGGTCGATGACGGGTTGAGGTGCATCTGGCGGCCGTCTTCGGCCACGCCCGAGTCCCACGAGATCACGGTGATGCCGCGGTCCATCGCCTTCTTGAGCGACGGCACCAGCGCGTCGGGGTCGTTGGCCGAGATCGCGATGGCGTCGACACCCTGGGCGATCAGCGAGTTGATCACCTCGATCTGGCCTTCCGCGGTGGTATCGGTCGGCCCGGTGTAGATGATCTCGACCCCGCCAAGCTCGGCGGCCGCTTCCTCGGCGCCTTTCGCGGCGGCCTCGAAGAAGCCGATGCCGAGCGCCTTGACGACCAGCGCGATGCGCATGTCCTCGGCACTTGCTGCGGTCCCTGCTGCGGCCATGGTGGCCGCGACAGCGACCGACGATAGAACTTTCTTCAGTGCACTCATGATATCCTCCCTGAGCGTCGGTTGATCGTGGCTACGAGGCCACGTCCTGGTCTTGCTGACCCGCGCCGGTTGGCGCGACGATCAGCTCTACATCGGCGGCGTCGAGCATCTTCGCCGCCTTGTCCGAGATCCCCTCATCGGTGATCACCGTATCGATCCGGTCGAGCGGACAGAGCACCAGGCTCGACCGGTTTTCGAATTTCGTGCTGTCGACGAGCACGACCAGCTCGTCCGCCTGGCCGATCAGCTTGTGTTCGGCCTGGATCAGCAGCGGATCGGCCTCCATCAGCCCCAGCGGCCCCAGACCCTGCGCGCCCATGAACATCCGCCTTGCGTAGAAATTCTTGGTCACGTCGTTGTCGAACGGCGACAGGATGATGTTCTGTTCGCGGTAGATGACGCCGCCGGGCACCATGATGGTGTTCTTCGAATGCTTCAGCAGGTGCTCGGCGATCGGCACCGAGTTGGTGAAGACCTGCATCCGGCGGCTGGCCAGCGGGTGCACCATCTGAAAGGTCGTGGTGCCGCCGTTGATGATGATCGGCTCGCCGTCGCTGCAGAGGTCGACCGCGACCCGCGCGATCGCTTGTTTCTGCTTGATCCTGATCGTTTCATTGACCGCGAAGGTCCGCCCCGCGAGCCCGACGAACTGCGGCGGCGCGATCGCCTCGGCCCCGCCCCGCACTCGGCGCAGCTTCTTTTGCATATGGAGGGCGGCGATATCGCGCCGGACCGTCGCTTCCGAGACGCCGGTCAGGTTCACAAGGTCGATCACGGTCACGACCGGACGATCCTGGATCGCTGACAGAATGAGCCTGTGGCGTTCAGATTCGTGCATCACGTCCTCCCTTGGCTGAGGAACGTGAGTGGAATCGCGGCGTCTGTCAATCATTTTTCGTCATGTTCAGTCGTTCTGCATCGCAGCATGATTGAACATGATTGTTAATGATTGACAATACGCCGCACCAAGGGCAGTTTGCAGCCAAACCTGAATCGCGGGCGACATGCGCCACCTGGGAGAACCACATGCCTGAGACCGCCAAGATCAAACCGCTCGCCAACGGCTGGGACACCGCCATCGCCGCCGAAATGAGCGCGCCGCAACAGCTGCTCTATCGGTCGAACCTGCTCGGCGCCGACAAGCGGATCACCAATTTCGGCGGCGGCAATACCTCCGCCAAGGTTGCGGAGCGCGACCCGGTCACCGGCGAAGAGGTCGAGGTGCTCTGGGTCAAGGGCTCGGGCGGCGATCTCGGCTCGATGACGCTCGACGGGTTCTCGACCCTCTACATGGACAAGTTGCGCGCCCTGAAGGCGGTCTACCGCGGCCCCGCGCACGAAGACGAGATGGTGGGCTACCTGCCGCATTGCACCTTCAACCTCAATCCGCGCGCCGCCTCGATCGACACCCCGCTGCATGCCTATGTGCCGAAGAAACATGTCGACCACATGCACCCCGACGCGGTGATCGCCATTGCCGCCGCCAGGAACTCGAAAGAGCTCACGCAGCAGATCTACGGCGGCGAGATCGGCTGGCTGCCGTGGAAGCGGCCGGGCTACGAGCTCGGGCTGTGGCTCGAGAAGTTCTGCCTCGAAAACCCCGACGCGAAAGGCGTCGTGCTCGAAAGCCACGGGTTGTTCACCTGGGCCGACGACGCGAAAGACTGCTACGAGCTGACCCTCGCGGTGATCCAGAAAGCGCAGGACTGGTTCGCCGAAAAGACCGCGGGCAAACCTGCCTTCGGCGGCGCCCGGCATGACAGCCTCGCCCCCGAGGCCCGGCGCGCCGTCGCCGCGAAGCTGATGCCGGCGATCCGCGGCATGGTCTCCGGCAACCAGCACATGATCGGCCATTTCGACGACCAGCCGGCAGTGCTGGAGTTCGTCAATTCGGCCGACCTCGAACCGCTCGCCGCCCTCGGCACCTCCTGCCCCGACCATTTCCTGCGCACCAAGATCCGCCCGCTCGTGGTGGCTTTCGACCCGGCGACAGCCAACGTCGACGCGGTGCTGGCAGGTCTCCCGGCCCAGGTTGCGGCCTACCGCGAGGATTACGCCGCCTATTACGCGCGCTGCAAACACGACAATTCGCCGGCGATGCGCGATCCCAACGCGGTGGTCTACCTGGTGCCCGGTGTCGGCATGATCACCTTCGCCAAGGACAAGGCCACGGCGCGGATTTCGGGCGAATTCTACGTCAACGCGATCAACGTGATGCGCGGCGCGAGCGTCGTCAGCACCTATGTCGGCCTGCCCGAGCAGGAGGCCTTCGACATCGAGTACTGGTTGCTCGAAGAAGCCAAGCTGCAGCGCATGCCAGCGCCGAAGTCGCTCGCCGGCCGGGTGGCGCTGGTCACCGGCGGTGCCGGCGGGATCGGCTCGGCGACGGCCGAGAAATACCTCTCCGAAGGCGCCTGTGTGATGCTTGCCGACATCGACGACGCGAGCCTCGCGGCGACCGCCGGCAACCTCACCGCACGTTACGGGGCCGACGTGGTGCGCACCGTCAACATGAACGTCACCGACGAGGCCGCCGTGATCCGCGCCTACCAGGAGATCGCGGCGGAGTTCGGCGGCATCGACATTCTCGTCTCCAATGCCGGCATCGCCTCCTCGGCGCCGATCGAGGAGACCACGCTGGCGCTCTGGTCGAAGAACCTCGACATCCTGTCCACCGGCTATTTCCTGGTCAGCCGCGAGGCCTTCAAGCTCATGCGCGCCCAGGATATCGGCGGCGCGATCGTCTTCGTCGCGTCGAAGAACGGCCTCGCCGCCAGCCCCAACGCTTCGGCCTATTGCACCGCAAAGGCGAGCGAGATCCACCTTGCCCGCTGCCTGGCCCTCGAAGGCGCCGAAGCCGGCATCCGGGTCAATGTGGTCAACCCCGACGCGGTGCTGCGCGGCTCGAAGATCTGGGAGGGCGAATGGCTCGACCAGCGCGCCTCGACCTACGGCACCGACAAGGGCGGGCTCGAAGAGATGTATCGCAACCGCTCGATGCTGAAGCGCTCGGTCTTTCCCGAGGACATTGCCGAGGCCGCCTATTTCTTTGCCTCGGATCTTTCGGCAAAGTCGACCGGCAATATCATCAACGTCGATGCGGGCAACAAGGAAGCCTTTACCCGATGAACCCTCGGGGCAAGGCGCCGCACCGCCCCCAAACGCTGCCGCCCGGGAGGACACCATGCGCCTGAAACAGTGCCACAACTTCCACGATTTCCGCACCCTGGCGCGCCGTCGCCTGCCGGGACCGATCTTCAACTACATCGACGGCGCCGCGGAGGACGAAACCGCCTACCGGCGCAACACCGCCGCTTTCGATGAGGTCGACCTCCTGCCCCACGTGCTGCGCGGCACCGAAGAGATCGACCTCTCGACGCAGGTGATGGGGATGAAGCTCGACGTGCCGTTCTTCCTCTCGCCGACCGCGCTGCAACGGCTGTTCCACCACCAGGGCGAGCGTGCCTCCGCCGCCGCCGCGGCGAAATACGGCACCATGTTCGGGGTCTCGTCGCTCGGCACCGTGAGCCTCGAAGAGGTGCGCCGGGCGCACGCCACCCCGCAGGTCTACCAGTTCTACTTCCACCGCGACCGCGGGCTGAACCGCGAGATGCTGGCGCGCGCCAAGGAAAGCGGCGTCGACGCGATGATGCTCACGGTCGATTCGATCACCGGCGGCAACCGCGAGCGCGACAAGCGCACCGGTTTCTCGATCCCGTTCCGGCTCACCCTCGCCGGCATCGCCCAGTTCATGATGAAACCCGCCTGGGGGATCAACTACGTCACCCACGAGAAGTTCGCCCTGCCCCAGCTCGACGCCCATATCGACATGGGCGGCTCGACCACCTCGATCGGACGCTATTTCACCGAGATGCTCGACCCGACGATGAACTGGGACGACCTCGCCGAGATGGTCGAGGCCTGGGACGGCAAGTTCTGCCTCAAGGGTGTGATCCATCCCGACGACGCCGCCCGCGCGGCCGATGCGGGCTGCGATGCGGTGATCCTGTCCAACCACGGCGGCCGCCAGCTCGACGGCGCCCGCGCCCCCTTCGACGGGCTCGCCGAGGTGCTCGACACTGCCGGCGACCGGATCGAGGTGATCATGGACAGCGGCATCCAGCGCGGCACCCATATCGTCAAGGCTCTGGCGATGGGGGCCAAGGCGGTCGGGATCGGGCGCGCCTATCTCTTCCCCCTCGCCGCCGCCGGCCAGGCCGGGGTCGAGCGGATGCTGGGCCTGCTGAAAGAAGAACTTACCCGCGACATGCGGCTGATGGGGGCGGCCAGGGTCGCCGATCTCGGCCGCGACAACCTGCGGTTCCGGTGACCGGGCAGATATCTGATCGGGCCGAGCGCCCGAAAATGGAGGCAAGAATGACCAGCAATTCCTACGACGCCGCGCGCGGTGTTTTCGCCGAATGGGGCGTCGACACCGAGGCGGCGATCGCCCGGCTCGCGACCATCCCGATCTCGGTGCACTGCTGGCAGGGCGACGACGTGGTGGGGTTCGAAAAGAGCACCGGCACATCCGGAGGCGGCATCCAGGCCACCGGTAACCACCCCGGCCGCGCCCGCACCCCCGACGAGCTGCGCGCCGACCTCGAGTTCGCCTATGCCAACATTCCGGGCAGCCACCGGCTGAACCTGCACGCCTTCTACCTCGACACCGACGAGACCCCGGACCGCGACGAGATCGAATATCGCCACTTCGCCCCCTGGGTCGACTGGGCGAAGGACCAGGGGCTGGGGCTCGATTTCAACCCGACCTTCTTCGCCCACGCAAAGGCCGACGACAATCTCACCCTCTCCCACCCCGACAAGGGCATCCGAGATTTCTGGATCGAACATGGGCTACGGACCCGCGAGATCGCCGCGCGCATGGGGCAAGAGCTCGGCTCGGCGGCGCTCAACAACATCTGGGTGCCGGACGGCTCGAAGGACATCCCCGTCGACCGCTTCGCCGCCCGCCAGCGGCTCGAAGCCTCGCTCGACGCGATGATCGCAGCACCCTACGACAAGGCGCACATGCGCGATGCGGTGGAATCGAAGCTCTTCGGCATCGGTGTCGAGGCGATGACCGTGGGCAGCCACGAGTTCTATCTCGGCTACGCGATCCGCAACAAGACCGTGCTCTGCCTCGACATGGGCCATTTCCACCCGACCGAGAACATCGCCGACAAGCTCAGCGCCGTGGCCCTGTCGGTCGACGAGTTGCTGCTGCACGTCTCGCGCCCGATGCGCTGGGACAGCGACCATGTGATCCTGCTCGACGACAGCATCCTGCAGATGGCGCAGGAGCTGATCTTTGCCGACCTGCTCGGGCGCACCCACATCGGGCTCGATTTCTTCGATGCCACGATCAGCCGCACCGCCGCCTGGGTGATCGGCACGCGCAACATGCAAAAGGCGCTGCTGCGCGCACTTCTGCTCCCCCAGGAGCCCCTGAAAAAGGCCGAGGAAGCGCTCGACTTCACCACCCGTTTCATGCTCACCGAAGAGCTCAAAGACCTGCCCTTCACCGCCGTCTGGGCCGAGTTCTGCGCCCGTCTCGATGTCCCGGTGGGCCGCACTCTCATTACCGATCTCGACGCCTACCAGGCGTCGGTCGCCACCCGCCGATAGGAGGCTGACATGGCCGTTTTCACCCACCCGATATCCTTCGTCAAAGAAGCGGCCCCGTTCCTGCACCTGTGCTGGAAGATGGGCTGGAACGAAGCCAACGGCGGCAACTTTTCCTGGCGCCTGCCGGCCCAGGAGATCGAAGGCATCCTGTCGCGCCACTACCCCGAGCTCGCCCCGCAACCGGCGGTACCGATGCCGATCGACGAGCCGGAGCTCGACGGCGAATATTTCCTCGTCACCGGGTCGGGGCAGTTCTTTCGCCACGCGCTGGAGCACCCCAACCAGGTCTTCGGCATCGTCCAGATCGTCGAGCGGGGCGCTGCCTACCGTGTCGTCTGGGGCTTTTCCTCCGGCGCCAAGCCGACCACCGAATTCGCCACCCATCTGGTCGGCCACGCGATCCGCAAGCGGGTCTCGAACGGGCGCGAGCGGATCATCCTGCACAGCCACCTGCCCGAGTTCATCGCGCTGAGCTTCCTCGAACCGCTCGACAGCCGGGCGCTCACCCGTGCGCTGTGGGAAAAGATGCCCGAATGCATCGTGATCTTCCCCGACGGCGTGCGCGTGGTGCCGCTCCTGTTGCCCGGCACCGTCGAGATCGCCGAGGCCTCGGCCGCGGCGCTCGAGAAGAGCCGGGTCATCTCCTGGAGCCACCACGGCATCTTCGTCTCGGAAGAGAGCCCCAACAAGGTCTTCGCACTCGTCGAAACCATCGAAAAGGCGTCCGCGATTCACCGCAAGGTCCTGTCGGCGGGCGGGCCGCGCCGCCGCATTTCCACCGAGATCCTGAACCAGCTCACCGCGAAGTTCGGCAACCTCATGGTGGCGAAACCCGAATGGCTTGACGACACCTGAGGGGCGCACAAAGCGCCTGTCCCGCAGCGGACACCCGCGCGCGTGACGTCTGGAACCACGACGGACCGGGATATCGGATGGAGGCAGCAGCCCCGCGATCTCGGATTGTCGGCCCGGTCCCTGACGGTCTACAGCGAAGCTGCGGTCTCCGCCGGCGCCACGCGGCCACCGCCTGGCTCGCGACACTGGGCGCCGTTCGCTTCTCTGCGAGCACAACTCTGCACCAGTGAGCAGGCCACCGGTTTCCGCGGGGCCCGGTCGCGGACTTCATCCAACGTCACATCCGGGTCCGCGCCGCTGTCGTCCAGGCGCGCCGGTCATGCAGTGCTTTCGCCAGCGCGATGAGAACCAGCGCACAAAGCGCGACCTTTGAAACCGTCTCCATCGTGCCCTCGATCAGGACCGCATGAACGACCGCCCCGATGACCGTCACCGAGGCCAGCGCGCTGTGGCCGAGACGCCATGTGCGCAGGCGCAATCGCCGGCGCCAGGCGGCCAGGAGCGCGGCGGCGAAAACGGCCCACATCGCGATCACACCCCATGCGGAAAAGGCGGTCGGAGAGACGAACAGGAGCGCATCCACCACGTCCGGCGGGCTGGTGAGCCAAAGCCCGACGACGTGCATCACCACCATCAGGACCAGGAGGCCCCCGACCCAGCGATGCGCAAGCCGTCCGCGACCGGGCGACAGACCGGGCAAGTACCCGCCCATCAGCAGGGGTTGAAGCAGGATCAGAGCCAGACCGACGATCCCGCAAAAGCCGGCCGCGATATAGACCGGGTCGCGCCACGCCAGCAGCGGGCTCTGAGCGGCGGCGATGATCGGCACCGCCACGGCCACCAGCAATGCGCACCAGATCAGCACGGGTCGCACCCGGGGGAGGTCCGTCGCCGCCATCGAGGTCAGGCCGGTTCCAGAATGAAATGCGCCTCCAGGCTGGTGTCGCTCGCGCTCGGCATGACCGGCCGCAGGAAAACGGTCCTGAAATCGCCGCTGTCATAGGCGAGGTGGCCATGCGGTTGTCCGAACGCCGGCACGATCTGCGGCATCTCGAGGCGGAACAGCCCGTCGGCATCGGTCAGCGTCGCGCCATGGCTGTGCGGGTCGCGCTCGTGCCCCTCGGTCGTGTGGGCCCAGATCTGGATGCGTTGCCCCGCAAGCGGCGCGCCATCACCGGCCCGCCGTACACTGCCCGTCATCCAGAAGCCGCCACCGCCGATCCGATCGACGATCCGGGCGCCCGGGATATAGTTGTTCGATCCGCCCCGCATGGTTCGGGTTGGCGCCAGCGCCTTGGCGCGCGCGGGCGATCCGACCCCGATCAGGCCGGTCCACGCGGCGGCAGCACCGGCAATGACAAGGCCGCGACGGTTGAATGTGGGCATCGACATGTCTGGTTCTCCCGCCGCAGGTTTGGCTGCACGGCCGCGTTCTCGGGAAACGGCGCGCGGGAAACATAGCATGGCTGCGCGGTTTTCCGAGGCTGGCCTGGCGATTTCGCAGTCGCGACACCCTCAAACCTTCGTGAGGGTTTGGCCTCGTCGCCCCGCGATCGGCACCTTGATCGGCATATCCCCGCGGCTGTCGGGCGGCGGCGGTCGGAGGTCGATACCCGCGGACCCGCCCCGATCAGACCAAACCGGCAAAGGTCAACCTGATGGCGAGGATTGCCAGCAGAGCGAGCACCAGCCTGTCGAACACGGCCGGCCGCAGCCGCGCGCCGATCCAGGCGCCCACCGGCATCAGGCCGAGCAACGGGATCAGTGCCAGCGCCGAATAGGCGAAGCGTCCGGGCGTCATGATCCCGTAGGCGATCTGGGCCGGCAGCTGGACCACGCCGAGGGCAACGAAGAACAGCGACGCCGTGGCAGCAAACTCCTCACGCCCCATCCGGACCGCATTGAGGAAGGTCAGCGACGCGGGCGTCGACAGACCGGTGGCGCCCTGAAGCGCACCGGCGACCAGACCGACCGGAACGGCGGCCCGTTCGGCGGTCGGACGGGCGAGCTGCCAGGCCGGGTTCAACAGCCGGAAGGCGACATAGGCCGCCAGGGTGAGGCCGACGGCAAGCTGCAACGTGTCCGATCTCAGCCCGGCCAGCGCGATCGTGCCGAGCCCGGCGCCGATGCCGCCGGCGACGGCGAAGCGCCAGACGAAGCGGGGCGAGACCACCGCTGTTCGATAGAGCCGGTATTGCCAGAGATTGGGCACGATGTTGGGCAGCACGAAGACGGCGACGGCGAAGGGCACATCGCGCAGCGCCGCCATCAGCGGCACGGCGAACAGCGGCGCGCCGGCGCCTGTCGCCCCCTTGACGAGGCCACCGGCGGCAAAGGCGAGGAAGACAAGGGCAAGGCTGCCGGCGTCCATGTTGCGGAGCGCCTAGCCGAGCTGCGCGGCGAGAAAGGCCTGCGCCCGGCCATGCGCGGTCTCGGCGGCCTGCGCCACGAAGGCCGGGCGGGCGTCATTGGCGAAGGCATGGCCCGCGTCGTAGGTAAAGACCTCGAAATCTTTGCCAAGGTAGGCCTGGGCTTCGGCCACCAGATCGGGCGGTGTGTGGTCGTCGCTGGAGCCGAAATGGCCCTGGACCGGCGCCTTCAGCGGCAGGTCGAGGTAGCGTTTGAGCTGGGTGCCGTAGAACGACACCGCACAGGCCACGTCGAGCAGTTGCGCCGCCCGCACCGCCAGCCCGCCGCCCCAACAAAAGCCGATCACGCCCACCTTTCCGCCCTCTGCGGCAAGCGCCTGCACGGCGGCATCGATGTCCATCATCGTCTGGTCGAGATCTGCCGCGAGCATCAGCGCGCGGCCGTCCTCGGCCTGGTCGAAGGGCACCACTGCACCCCGCTTCGAGCGGTCGAACAGCGCCGGGATCGCCACCTCGTAGCCGAGGGCCGAATAGCGTTTCGCCACGCCCTTCAGCTGGTCGGTGACCCCGAAGATCTCCTGGACGATCACGATCCCGCCGCGGCGCGTGCCTTGCGCGGGTTCGATCCAGGCGTCAAAGGTATGGCCGTCGGCAGCTGTCAGTGTCTTCATCATCGCGCGTTTCTCCGGGTTTGGGGCCCGGGCCGCAGCGCCGCCCGGGCCGGCATCTGTCACTCGCCGTAGGCGATGCCGGCGTCGTCGAAGTAGCGGGCCGCGCCGGCATGGTAGGGCACCACCGAGGCCGGGGCCATCGTCTCGGGGTCGAAGCCGTTGAACAGCCCGAAGCTTTCAGCCAACGCCGGCTTGTTCTCGGCCAGCGCCTTGGTGAGGTCGTAGACCAGATCGTCCGACACGTCGCCGTTGGTGATCAGCACCCAGGGGATCGAGATCAGGTTGGCACCGTAGCTCTGCAAGCCGTTGAGCTTGTCGTTCTGCGCCCGGGCCGTGATCCCCGCATCGGGCATGAAGGTCTTGAGCCCCGCGAGGCCTGCCTCGCTGTCGTCGAGCGAAATGTAGCACAGGCCGCCGCGATCCTTCAGCTTGACCGCTGCCTGTTGCCCGGCGCCGGCATTGAGCGACACCAGAGCCACGTCGACCAGCCCGTCGCCCAGCGCCTCCATCCCGGCCACGAAGCTCGCGACCGGCACCTGCTGGAAGTCGTCGTAGCTCATGCCGCCGTTTGCCAGCGCACCCATGATGTAAAACGCGATGATGGTCGACGAGGTATATTCCGACGCGATCCGGAGATCGCCGGCCTTCGCCTTCAACGCAGCCACGTCGGTAAGCCCGAGGTCGCAGGGCGCCATGATGCTGGTGGTGAGATTGAACATCGTGCCGACGAGCTGGATGTTGGGATGGGCCCGGTCGTAATTGCCGCTGCCCTCCAGCGCGTAGCCCGCCTCGACGATGGAGGAAAACCCGAAGTCGACCTCGCCGGAGTTGATCAGCGGCAGATAGCCCACCAGCGGCTGGGTACGGGCGGTGATGCCGGCCTCGTTGGCCACCTTGGCGACGGCCTGCCCGGTGTTGTAGGCAATCGACCCCTGCGCGCCCGAGGCGACGGTAACGACCTGGGCGCTGGCCGCGGTGGCGAGGCTCGCCGCCAGCGCGAGGCCTGCGAGGCTGTGGGTGAGTTTGGTCATGGTGATGTCCTCCCGGTTTTGATGGGTCTGGTCGAAGTGTAGCGAAGCGCCAGCGCAAGGCCCACGGCGGCCAGCGCGGCAAGGATGTGCAGGATCAAGGAACTGCCGAGGAACCCGAGCGGCAGGGCGAGGCTGCCACTGACGACGAAGGCGAGCCGCAGCGCCGGGCCCAGCCGGCGGCCCCAGAACCCGACGATCCCGGCGGTGACCGCCATCACCCCCACCCCCGACAGCGCGAGGGCCAGCGCGATACCCGGCCCGTCGCCCTCCATCAGCAGCTCCGGCGTGGCGACGAACAGGAACGGGATGATGAAGGCCGCCCAGCCGACCCGCATGGCGGCGACCCCGGTGCGCAGCGGATCGTCCTCGGTGATCGTCGCCGCGGCGAAGGCCGCCAGCGCCACCGGCGGGGTAATCATCGACATCATGCCGAAATAGAGAATGAACAGGTTCGCGGCCAGCGGCGAAATGCCCGCCTGCACCAGCGACGGGGCCACCAGCGCCGCGAGCAGCACGTAGACGCCCGAGGTCGGCATCCCCATGCCGAGCACGATGCAGATCAGCGCCGAGACCACCAGCAGGGCGACGACATTGGCCCCCACCGTATCGACCAGCACGAGCGTGAGCGCAAAGCCGAGCCCGGTGATGTTGAGCACCCCGATCACGAAGCCGGCGGCGGCGACCACGAGGATCAGGTTGACCATGCTCTCGCCGGTATCGACAAACACCCGCCCCAGCGTGGTGAGACTCAGGCGCTTGCCGCGGTACCCGCGCAGGAACCCGACGGCGACGATGGCGACCGAGGCGAGCAGGGCCGCCTGTTCGGGGTCGAGCCGCCACCAGAACAGCCCCGCCAGCAGCAGCCCGAACGGCACCGCGAAATGCCATCCCGCGCGCAGCACCAAGGCCGGGGTAAGGATATCGGTCTCGGCCGAGGTGACGTTGTCTCGTCCGGCGATGAGATCCACCTGGGTGAAGACCGAGAGGTAATAGAGCACGGCCGGCAGCAGCGCCGCACCGGCCACGGTGAAGTAGGAGATGTCGAGGAACTCGGCCATCAGGAAGGCGGCCGCGCCCATGATCGGCGGGGTCAGCTGGCCGCCGGTCGAGGCCACCGCCTCGATCGCGCCGGCGTCGCGCTTGGTGTAGCCGCCGCGCTGCATCAGCGGGATGGTGACCACCCCGGTGGTGACCACGTTGGACACCGCGCTGCCCGAGATCGAACCGAACAGCGCCGAGCCCACCACCGATATCTTGGCGGCTCCCCCGCGCGACCGCCCGGTGAGCGACATCGCGAGATCGGTGAAAAAATTGCCGCCGCCGGCCGCGAACAGCAGCTGGCCGAAGAAGACGAACAGCATGACGATGATCGTGCCCACCGCGAGCGGGGTCGAAAACACCGCATTAGGGTCGAATCCGACGTATTGCACCAGCCGTTCCGGGGTCAGCGCCTTGCCGATCAGCCGCCCCGGCACCCGGTCGGCGAACAGGGCGTAGACGAGGAACAGCGAGACGATGGTGAACAGCATCCAGCCCGCACGCCGCCGCACCCCCTCCATCACCGCGAGCACCACCACCGCGCCGACGACGGTGATCTGCCAGGGCCGGTAGGATTGTTCCTTGAGCAGCCAGGCGAAATCCCAGGCCGCGTACATCAACGTCGCAAAGGCGATGAGCGCGATCGCACCGTCCACCAGACCGACGCCCGGCTTGTCGCCGCCGCGCCAGCCGAAACGGATGAAGGCAAGGGCGAGCGCAAGCCCGAGCTCGAACGCCATGTACTGCTGTTTGAGGACGGCGAAACCGAGCCGGATCGGGGCGTCGAGATTCCACAGGATGCAGGCGACCACCATCGTCGTGGCAATTGTCGCCACGAAAGTGTCGCGAACCGGCGTCCCTGCGCCCGTCTCCTCGTCCTGCGCCAACGCCCCCTCCCGAAACCCCCCGCGTTGGCGCATTGTTACTTTGCCGGAAGGGTTTGTCGACTGCCGATCCGGTCGGGTGAGTTCCGGTTCCGCCCGCGGCGGCGGCCTGCGTGCCGTCGGCAGCACCGGCTGCGGGCCCCGGGGGCATTCGATTGCGCTACCCGTAGACCGCCCCGCAATGACGGTCGACCATGCGCTGCACCATCGGGGCGAAGTGCCAGAAGTCGGGCGTCTGCATCCCGGGCCGTTTGCCGGCATCGTCGAGGGTGCGCACCGCGATGATCTGGGCGAGATGGGGGTTCTTTTCGAATTCCGCCACCTCGTCGACCCGCATCGGCCCGCCCTGAAGGTTCAGCGAGTGTATCGACGCCTCGGACAGCCGCCGAACGTAGTCGGGGCGGGTCGCGCAGAGATAGCGCTTGGCGGCGACGTGAAACCGGACGCAGTCGGTGATGACCGCCGGAAAGAACCGCTCGAGCACCTCGGCGCCCGCGTCTTCGTGGAACCGGTCCTCGGTGTCGTCCATGCTGAAGGTGCCGAATTCGCTGGTGAAATGGCCGATGTCATGCAACAGGGCGCCGACGATGATCTCCTCGGGCTGCCCGTTCTGTTCGGCGATCGTCGCTCCCTGGAGCATGTGCTCGCCCATGCTCACCGGTTCGCCGAGGTATTCCTCGCCGCCGCGCCGGTCGAAGATCGAACCGAGGAAGGCAACGATGGTGTCGGGCGTCAGCCGGGCGAGATCCGGGGTCATTCCGCCGCCCTCAGGGTGTCCGCGCGGAGCATCGCATGATAGGTCGAGCGCAGCCCGTCCTTGTCGGCGTAGCACCCCTGCAACCAGCGCGTGCCCTCACCCGAATAGCCCTTGCGGGCATGCAGCACGCGGGTGTTGTCGACCACGAAGCCCTCGCCGGGGTTCAGCCGGAACGTGACCTCCATCGCCTCGTCGTCGATGATCTCGCCCAGGCGGCGATAGGCGGCATACCAGCTCGCCATCTTCTCGAACGGCACGTCGGTGACGGCGGCGAGCGAGCGGTTGTTGAACCGCACCGCGACCAGCTCACCGTCGGGCGCCAGCTCGATCATCGGCCGGCGCGCGGTGAGGCAGACCCCGCTCTCGCCGGTATACTCGAAGCGGGCGCAGTGATCGGCAAGCACGTCGAAATAATCCGCGTTCTCCTCGCGCAGCCGCAGCGCCGCGGCAAAGCCGTCGACCACCATGTTTTCGCCCCCCGCGGCCGAGCTTTCGAGGCAGTAGAGCACCTGGATCGTCGGCACCGGGTCGCGGTACGGATTGTCGGTATGCGCCTGCAGGCCGAGACCGGTATAGGCCAGGTTCGTCGGGTTCACCTCGGTCCGCACCTCGAAATGGCGTCCGTAGTTGGTTTCGCGCACGTAGCCGAACAGATCGACGATCCGAAACAGCGCGCCGCTTTCCACCGGCCCGTTCACGACCTTGCCGAACCCGTGGCGGTTGACCCGGCCGAGCCAGTCCTGCAGCGCCCCGCCGCCCTGCGACAGCTCCTGAAGGTCGCCGACCGGAACATCCGCCATCAGACCGGCTTCCCAGGGCGCGATCTCCGGCGGAAGCCAGCCCCGCGAGGAGCGCGCGCCGCGGTCATAGGCATGGGCCGCCAGCCATGCCGGATCGAAGCCGATGGTCTTGCCCTCGGGCGCGAAGGTGATCCTGACCGCATCGCCGTCGAGCGCCGCCGCGGTCATCCGCGTGTCGGCCGGCAGATCGCGCAGCGCGATCATCCGCTGCCCGTTGCCGGGGTTGCGGGTCTCGGGGTCGGGGGCGTTGTCGCGCAGCCAGATCGCGTGGAACCGGCGCGGGCCCTGCGGCGTACTGAGGGTCAGAACCTGCCCCGACGGGTCAAGGGTCACAGAGGTCATCGCGCGCTCCTCGAAAGCGGTTTTCGCGCGACATCGTCGGACGATTTATCCATAAACGCAAATTAGAATTAACATCACTGAGGGTCGGGTTTGCTTATGCCAAACGATCGTTTCACCACCCCTCCGCTGGAATGGATCCGGGCCTTCGAAGCGGCGGCGCGCTGCGGCAGTTTCACCGCCGCGGCCGCCGACACCGGGTTGACCCAATCGGCGATCAGCCAGCGCATCGCCAACCTCGAAGAGCGCCTTGGCGTACGCCTGTTCGAGCGCCGGGCCCGGTCGATCCGGTTGACCGTCGAAGGCGAGGCCTGGTTGCCGCATGTGCGCAACGCCCTCGACGCCTTGCGTGACAGTTCCGAGGCGCTGTTCGGCTCCGGACGCGGGCGGCTGACGATCTCGGCCAGCCAGTCCATCATCGAGCTGTGGCTGCATCCGCGTCTGGCGCGCCTGAGCGACATCGCCGGCGGGCAGCTGTCGATCCGCAGCATGGTGCTTGGCGCCCACGATGCCGCGCTCGACGAGGTGATCCGCATCCGCTACGGCGCCGGCACCTGGCCGCATGCGCACAAGATGCAGCTCTACCCCGAGCGCATGGCCCCGGTGGCCGCGCCGGCCCTTGCCGCACGGGGCGGGCATTGGACCGACTGGCCGCGCATTGCCTGTGCCGGGTCGCGGCCGGGCTGGACCGATTGGGCGACCCGGTTCGGCACCCCGACGACCCCGGTGCCGCACCTGCGGTTCGACACCTTCCTGTCGGCCCTCTCGGCGGCGCGGTCCGGCATGGGCGTGCTGCTCGGCTCGCTCCCGCTCTGCGCGCCCGACCTCGGCGCCGGGCGGTTGCTGCGCCTCGGCGACGACGCCTTGGAGCACCACGAAAGCTACTGGGTGCTGGCCGGGCCCGATGCCGTCAGCCGCGCCGAATGGGAGGCGCTGGCGCGCGCGCTGGAATGAAGTCCGGCCCTGCGCGCGGGGCGGCGCCGCAGCGTCGCTCCCGGCTCAGGCCGCTTCCATCACCGGCGGCTCCTTGGCGCCGGTCATGAAGGCGACCGCGTCGGACATGGTGTAGTCCTTCGGGTCGATGGTGCAGAGCCGCTCGCCGAGCCGATGGATGTGGATCCGGTCGGCCACCTCGAACACATGCGGCATGTTGTGCGAGATCAGCACCACCGGCATGCCGCGGTCGCGCACCTGCTGGATCAGCTCCAGCACCTTGCGGCTTTCCTTCACCCCGAGCGCCGCGGTGGGTTCGTCGAGGATGATCACCTTCGACCCGAACGCCGCTGCCCGCGCCACCGCCACACCCTGGCGCTGGCCGCCGGAGAGGGTCTCGACCGACTGGGCGATGTTCTGGATCGTCATCAGCCCCAGTTCGGTCAGCTTCTCGCGGGCGAACTGGTTCATTGCCGTCCGATCGAGTTGCTTGAAGAAAGTGCCCATCGGCCCTTTCTTGCGCAGCTCGCGGCCCATGAACATGTTGTCGGCGATCGAGAGCGCGGGCGAGAGCGCGAGGGTCTGATAGACCGTCTCGATGCCCTGCTTGCGGGCCTCGAGCGGCGAGGCAAACGCGACCTCCTTGCCGTCGAGCCAGACCTTGCCGCCGTCGGGCTTGATCGCACCCGAGAGGGTCTTGATCATCACCGACTTGCCGGCGCCGTTGTCGCCGATCACCGCGAGCACTTCCCCCGGGTAGAGGTCGAAGTCGCAATTGTTGAGCGCAGTGACCTTGCCGAAGCGTTTGACCAGGCCGCGGGCCTTGAGGACGGGTTCCATTGCTGCGGTCATCCCGAAACCTTTCTGATCCATTGGTCGATGGCGACGGCCGAAATGATCAGCACGCCGATGAGAAGGTAGGTGAGCTGCGGGTTGGTGCCGAGCATCCTGAGGCCGAGCTCGAACACGCCGACGATCAGCGCGCCGAAGAACATGCCCATGATCGAGCCGCGTCCGCCGAACAGAGAGATGCCCCCGATCACCACGGCGGTGATCGACTGGATGTTGCCGATCTGGCCGGTCGAAGCGGCGGGGCTCACCGAGCCGTAGCGGCCGATCATGACCCAACCGGCGACGGCGGTGAAGAAGCCCGCGAGCGCATAGACCTGGATGAGCTGCCGGTCGACTTGCACCCCGGCGAGCCCGGCCGCTTCCGGGTCGTCGCCCACCGCATAGGTGTGCCGGCCCCAGGCGGTCTGGCGCAGGATGTAGGCCATGATCAGCACCATGGCGATGAGCAGGACGACGGCGAGGGTGGCGGTTGTGCCGCCCACCTTGAAACTGGTGCCCCAGAACTGAAGGATCGGCGCCTGGGCCTCGATATCCTGGCTGCGGATCGTTTCATTGGCCGAATAGATGAAGTTCGCGGCCAGCACGATCTGCCAGGTACCCAGCGTCACGATGAACGGCGGTAGCTTGATCTTGGCGACCAACCAGCCGTTGATGGCACCCATCGCGGTACCGGCGGCGAGGCCGAGCAGGATGGAAAGCGCCGGCGGTATGCCGTAGCGGAAGGTGAATTGCCCCATCAGTACCGATGTGAACACCGCGAAGGCGCCGACCGAGAGGTCGATGCCGGCGGTCAGGATCACCAGGCTCTGCGCCACGCCGAGGATGCCGACGACGGCAATCTGCTGCATGATCAGCGTCAACGTTCCGGTGCGGAAGAAGCGTTCTTCGAGAATGCCGAAGACGATCAGCGACGCGACGAGCACGATCATCGGCACCAGCGACGGCGTGCCGTGCAGGATGTGCTGGAGCCGGTGAAGCGGGCCGCGCGCCCGGTCATCGAATTCGGCGACGGATGCGGCGGCTTCGGTCAGGCTTTTCTCGAAGTCCTGACCCTTGAATTCTGTTTCTGCCATGGTTGTCCCCTCCTGGCCCTGGCTTCGCCGACGTCTTGATGCGCCGCTACCGACGGGAAGTGTAGCGAGGCGGGTCGCGCCTCGTCTATGGTGAAGGGGCGGACCTGCCGCCCCTTCGGTATCAGGTAGTCAGGTGATCAGCCCCAGCAGAGCGCCAGGCCTTCTTCCACCGAGATCGACTCGACGCCTTCGGCCGGCTGATCGGTGATCAGCGCCACGCCGGTGTCGAAGAAATCCTTGCCTTCGGTCGCGGTCGGCTTGGTGCCATCGGCGGCGAAAGCGGCGATTGCTTCGATGCCCATCGAGGCCATCAGCAGCGGGTATTGCTGCGAGGTGGCGCCGATCACGCCGTCGGCGATGTTCTGCACGCCGGGGCAGCCGCCGTCGACCGAGACGATCAGCACGTCATCCTGCCGGCCCATGGCTTTCAGCGCCTCGTAGGCACCGGCAGCGGCCGGTTCGTTGATCGTGTAGACGACGTTGATTTCCGGGTCGGTGATGAGGAGGTTTTCCATCGCCTTGCGGCCGCCCTCTTCGTTGCCGGCGGTCACGTCGTGGCCGACGATGCGCGGATCGTCCTCGTCGCCCCATTTGTTCGGGTCGCCGAGCTCGATGCCGAAGCCCTGCAGGAAGCCCTGGTCGCGCAGCACGCCCACGGTGGGTTGGCTGACGGCGAGGTCGAGCATCGCAATCTTGGCGTTCGCGGCTTCGTCGCCGAGCGTGGCGGCAGCCCATTTGCCGATCAGTTCACCGGCGAGGAAGTTGTCGGTGGCGAAGGTCATGTCGGCGGCGTCGATCGGGTCGAGCGGGGTGTCGAGCGCGATCACGAGGATGCCGGCTTCACGCGCCTTGGTGAGCGAGGGAACGATACCGGCGGTATCGGAGGCGGTGATCAGGATGCCCTTGGCGCCATCGGCGATGCAGGTCTCGACCGCGGCCACCTGGGCTTCGTTGTCGCCGTCGATCTTGCCGGCATAGGCCTTGAGCTCGATGCCCAGTTCCTCGGCTTTCGCGGCGGCGCCTTCACGCATCTTCACAAAGAACGGGTTGGTGTCGGTCTTGGTGATGAGGCAGGCGCTCGTTTCCGCAAATGCGCCGGTCGCCGTCGTCGCCAATGCGATTGCGGAAGTCAAAAGAAGCTTGTGCATGGGTTCCTCCCAGAACTCTCTCGTGTGGTGTTTCGGACCAGGCTCCTCCCAGCCCGAACCTGCATGGTCCTTGGTTGCAGGTTGCCGCAAAGGAACGTGATTCTGGCGCAGCTGTCAATAAATAAATAAAGTTGATTTATTAATCCAACCTGCGATCATTACAAGTCGGGAGGAGATGATTATGGTCGGCGCCATGGATGGCGACAGGACACATAGAATCGTCGGCGGCGTGAACCAGAGCGGGGTTCGCGACCATAACGAACGTCTGATCCTGTCCTTGCTCCAGCGCCGCGGCGCGATGCCGGGTGCCGACGTGGCGCGCCGGATCGGGTTGTCGCCGCAGACCGTCTCGATCATTCTGAGAAAGCTCGAGAGCGACGGCATCCTGCGGCGCGGCGAGCCGATCCGCGGCAAGGTCGGCAAACCGTCGATCCCGATGGAGCTCAATCCCGACGGGGTGTTCGCCATCGGCATGAAGATCGGGCGGCGCAGTGCCGATCTGCTGCTGCTCGACTTTGCCGGCCAGGTGCGCAGCCAGATCCACACCACCTATCCCTGTCCCCTGCCCGAAGCGGTTTTCGGCTTCCTCGAGAACGGGCTCGCCGGCCTGCTCGCCGGGCTCGACGACCGCATGCGCGCGCGGGTCTGCGGCATCGGTCTCGGCACGCCCTTCGAGCTCTGGCAGTGGCGCGACATCACCGGCCTCGCGGCCGAGGAGTTCCAGTTGTGGAAGGATGTCGATTTTGCGCGCGAGGTTGCGCGCTTCAGCGACCTGCCGGTCTTCGTCGTCAACGATGCGACCGCCGCCTGCCATGCCGAACACCTCTACGGTCGCGGCAAGGAGTTTCGCGACTATGCCTATTTCTTCATCGGCTCCCTGGTCGGCGGCGGAGTCGCACTGAACCGGACCGTTTTCGAGGGCAACCGCGGCAATGCCGGCGCGCTCGGCTCGATCCGCGCGACCGGCCCGCACGGCGAGGCCCAGCAGCTGGTCGACATGGCCTCGCTCCACCTGCTCGAAAAGCGCGTGACCGACGAAGGCATCGATCCGGTCGTGCTCTGGCAGATGCCGCAGGATTGGAGCGGACTTTGGCGTTTCGTCGAGCCCTGGATCGGCCAGACCGCCCAGGAGCTGGCCAAGGCGTCGCTGTCGATCTGCTCGGTGATCGATTTCGAGGCGATCCTGATCGATGGCGCCTTCCCGGCCGAAGTGCGCAGCGAACTGGTCGAACGGACCCGCCGCTACCTCGTCAACCAGGACAAGCGCGGGCTGTTGCCGCCGGCGATCGAAGCCGGCGCGGTCGGCCCCAATGCCCGCGGTATCGGTGCCGCCAGCGCCCCGATCTTCCGGCAGTTCCTGTTGGACACCAACGCCGGCCTCGCGGCCCTGTAGCGGCCGGTTCCGCCGCGACCTACCCCCTGTCGCCCCGCTGCGGGCTACCGTTAACCTGTTAGGTAAACCGACTGTTTCCCCTTGTTCGGCAACAATGGCTTGGGCGAATCCGTGCAAAGGCCTACACTGCCGGCCGAGGGCTGGTTTCGTGTGGGGTGGGGTGCCGATGTCACGGCAATCTGTAATCGATAGGATAATTGCGTTTGCGCTGGAGGAGCTTGCCTCGGGCAGCGATGCGCGGCGCCGTGGGCTTGTGCGCCACATCTGCCTGCGCTGGCCCGAAGCGCCGGCGCTGTCGGTCGTGTTCGCGATGACCTCCGCAGCGGCAACGCTCGAAGACACGCTCAAGCGCGACGCCGACGCCACCGAAGTGGCCCCGCTCGCCTATCGTCTCGCAGCGATCCTGGCGGCCGACATCTTTGCGGTCGAAAGCATGGGTCAGAGGCCGGCGACGGCGCAGGATCTGCTGCATTTCTGGCGCCGGGTCGACAGCTACTTCCTCGATATCTGAGACCGGGTGCGCCGGTCCTGAAGACCCCCAGCGCGGTCTCACGCGGCCACGTCGAACACATTCAAATTTCGAAGTTTCCGGTTTTCCGGCATTCCAGTTTTCCGGTTTTCCGGTTTTCCGGTTTTCCGGTTTTCCGGTTTTCCGGAATGGTGGATTCTCGCAGCGACCTGGATATCAAGGCTCAAACCCCGCGTCCTGCCGGTCGCGGTCCCGTATTCTCACTGAGGATGGACCCCCCGCTTTCCAAAGCTCCGCCCGCCCGTCCGCGACAGGATCGGCCGCCGCTGCGCGGCCGCCCCCGCGGGCCCGGGCGCTCACACCATCCGGATCACGTCCTTGTCGATCGCCAGCATGTAGCCGCGCCGGGCGATGGTGCGCACCAGCACTTCCGACAGAAGCTGGTTGCCCAGCCCGTCGCGCAGCCGCTTGATCCGCATCGCCCCCGCAGCCTCGTCGCAATCGGAGGCATCCCTGCCCGAGATCAGCGCCTCGAGCTCGGCGCCGTTGAGCACGTCATCGTCCATCCGCGCTTCGGCAAGCACCGCAAGCGTCTCGATCGCCGCCTCGGTGAGCGAAAACTCCATGTTGTTGAGGTAGACCGCCCGTTCCTCGCGGCTGATGAGCAGCGAGTTCACCGTGATCCCGGCGCGTTCGATCTCGCCCATCCGACGGTTGAGCGCGACGATGGTCAGCAGCAGCACAAGCGCCGCCACCAGCATCGCGGTGGCGAACACCAGCAGCACGAAGATCACCACCCGGTAGCTCGCGAGCGTATCCGAAAAGGCCGTGCCGGATTGGGCGAGGATCTCGAGCAGACGGATTTCCGCCTCGCGGGTGAGGTCGTTCTCGACGAAGATCCGCTCGACGCGGGCGTTGAACGCGTTGGCATCCGGCAGGTTCACGAACAGAAACGCCGCGGCGAGACCGAGGATCGCGACCACGGCCAGGGTGCCGAACAGCGCCACCCGCGTACCGGCGGCGCGGGTTTCAGTAACGGAGGTAGAACGCACCGGCATTGGACCTCCTCTCTGCGTTGGTCGGGTCCGTCTCATCGAAGATCGAAACGATCGTCAGGAGTGTCCATCCATCCACGGCGATCCGCGCGGCGATCTCCGCCGCCGCTGCCGTCGAAGTCCCGCAGGCCATTTCCGGCAATGCGATCACACCGTAATGCAGTTGTAGCGGATTGTCCCGTTTCGCCTTGTAGTCGGCAAAGCAGTCGGCCGCAGCCGGTAGCCCGGTGAGCGCGAGGAGGGCGGCGAGCCCGAATATGGCAATGTGCTTTTTCATGCCGCGGAGACTGCGCGCGAGACCGACGATATTCAATATCCTTCGCCCCGATCCGGCGTGTTATCCCCTAACACCGCGGCGTTATTGCCTGTCTGCACCGCCGCAGCCCAGTCTTGTCCCGATCCGAACGCGCCCGCTCCGGCGCCAGATGAAAGGGCAAGACATGACCTCGACCCTTGCAGGCTCCTTCTCCAAAAAGGCCGTTGCCGCCACCCTGGCCGGGGCCCTTGCGCTCACGACGGCAGGTGTGGCCCCGGCCCGCGCCGATACCAACGCCGATGCGATCGCCGCGGCGGCATTCTTCGGCCTGGTCGCCGCGGTCATCATCGCCTCGTCCCGCAACGGCACCTCGCAACCCCGCACCGTGGCACCGCGCAATCCTCTGCCCGCGGAGTGCCGCTTTCACATTCGCCACGGGCCGGACCGCGGCACCTACTTCGGGCGCCGGTGCCTGGTGGCGAATTTCGATCAATGGCCGCGTCTCCCCGACCGCTGCGAGCGGCAGGTCGAGTTGCCGCACCGCTACTACGACGTCATCGCCTACGATGCCCAATGCCTCGCGCGGTCCGGCTTCCGGGCAGACGGCCAGGCCCGCCACTGAAAATCACCCAGGGGCTTTCGGGCCTCGGTCCGGCAACGCACAAGGCTTTCGAGCAGGCGCGGCGCGTCGCAGGTTTCCGTCGCGTGTCCCCGGGGTGGCGGGTTCCGGCCCGCCGCCCCATTTTTCTTGCGCGACCCGGCCGGATCGGCGAGTCACGGCCATGCACCGTCAATCGCCCGATTTCAGTTTCGAGACCGCCGCGCGCCAGAGCGGGGCCGGGCGTGTGGCCGGTGTCGATGAAGTGGGCCGCGGTCCGCTTGCCGGCCCGGTGACCGCCGCTGCCGTGGTGCTCGACCCCGACAACATTCCCCCCGGCCTCGACGATTCCAAGAAACTCACCCAGCGCCGCCGCGAAGCCCTCTACGAGGCGATCCTCGCCACCGCCGCCGTCGGCCTCGCCCATGCGACGGTGGCAGAGATCGACACCCACAACATCCTGCGCGCCTCGCATATGGCGATGCTGCGGGCCGTCGCCCTGCTCGACCCCGCACCCGATCACCTGCTGATCGACGGCAACATGATCCCCAACGGCTGCCCTGTGCGGGCTGTTGCAATAGTGAAAGGCGATAGCAGATCTCTGTCAATTGCGGCCGCATCGATCGTCGCCAAGGTGACCCGCGACCGGATCATGGTGGGATTGGCGCAACAGCACCCCGGCTACGGCTGGGAAACAAATGTGGGGTATCCATCAAAAAGCCATATTTCGGCACTTCAAGGTCTTGGGGTGACCCCACACCATAGACGTTCGTTCAAACCAGTGCACAACATCTTGTATCAAGGGAAATCGTAAGCCCTTGATTCAAAAAAGAATTTGACGGCGAATCACCTTTGACTCATCCTGTGGATAACTTTTGAGCGCGGCAAACGCGCCACGGGACAGGGCGCGACCGACGCGCCGAGGGACAGAGGCAGTCAGATGACCAAACATGTAGAGGTGGCAGTGCCGAAGCTGCCGCTCAACCAGATCCTTGCGGGCGACAGCATCGAGCTGATGAACGCCCTGCCGGAAGAGAGCGTCGATCTCGTCTTCGCCGACCCGCCCTACAACCTCCAGCTCAAGGGCGATCTGCACCGCCCCGACAATTCCAAGGTCGATGCCGTCGACGACCATTGGGATCAGTTCGACAGCTTCCGGCTCTATGACGAGTTCACCAGGGCGTGGCTCGCCGCCGCCCGCCGGATCCTCAAGCCCAACGGCGCGATCTGGGTCATCGGCTCCTACCACAACGTCTTCCGCATGGGCACCGAGCTGCAGAACCAGGGCTTCTGGATCCTCAACGACGTGGTCTGGCGCAAGACCAACCCGATGCCCAATTTCCGCGGCAAACGCCTGACCAATGCCCACGAGACCCTGATCTGGGCGTCGAAAAGCGAAAGCTCCCGGCCCACCTTCCACTACGAAGCCCTCAAGGCGCTCAACGACGGCGTGCAGATGCGCTCCGACTGGGTGCTGCCGATCTGCACCGGCCATGAGCGGCTGAAAGACGACAACGGCGACAAGGCCCACCCGACGCAGAAGCCCGAGGCGCTGCTCCACCGCGTGCTCGTCGGCACCACCAACCCCGGCGACGTGGTGCTCGACCCGTTCTTCGGCACCGGCACCACCGGCGCGGTGGCCAAGATGCTGGGCCGCGATTACATCGGCATCGAACGCGAAGCGGCCTACCGCGAGACCGCCAGCAAGCGCCTCGCGAGGATCCGCAAGTTCGACAAGGAAGCCCTCACCGTTTCCGCCTCCAAGCGCGCCGAACCGCGTGTGCCCTTCGGCCAGCTGGTCGAACGCGGCATGCTGCGTCCGGGTGAAATGCTGACCAGCCCACGTGGCCAGGTCGCCAAGGTGCGCGCCGACGGCACGTTGATCGCCGGCAGCGAGAAAGGCTCGATCCACCAGGTCGGCGCCGCGCTCGAACGCGCCCCCTCCTGCAACGGCTGGACCTACTGGCACTTCAAGCGCGACGGCAAGACCGTGTCCATCGACGTGCTGCGCCAGCAGATCCGATCCGAGATGTCGTAACTCCTCAGTTACCGCCTGTGCCTGTGGCCAACCACGGCACCCGACTTGGAGCCCCGCCCTTGTGGCGGGGTTTTTTTGCCCGTCGGACCGCGACGAGGCGCGGAAATATCATAATCAGTTCAGTATGTTAAACTGTATCGGCTCGGAGGCACCGAAAAAACCCGACCACCGCCGAAACCTTTTCGCCGGCGCCGCCGAAGGAATGGGCAAGCAGGTTCAAACCGGCCTGCGCCAAGCTGACACGAAAGGAAGACCAATGTTCAACGCTTTCAAGATCGCCGCCGCCGCCACCCTTCTCGCCGCACCGCTCCTCGCCGATGGTCACATGTCGGACGCCGTCGTCGCCGAAGACCAGAGCGTCGCCAACGGCATCGTCTCCGCCAGCATGATCACCGCACCCGAGACCGGTTGGCTCGTCGTCCACCGCACCGGTGACGAGATGAAACCCGGGCCCGTGGTCGGCTACGCCCCGCTGCGTGCAGGCGAAAACGCCGATGTCGCCGCCATCCTCACCGAAGCCGTCGCCCCGGGCGAAAAGCTGATGCTGATGGTGCACTCCGAAGCCGGCGGCCTGCAGACCGGCATCTTCGAATACACCCTCGGCGCAGTCGAAGACGGCCCGATCAAGCATGACGGCGCCTTGGTGATGACCATCGTCACTGCGCAGTAACAATCGAGCAGTTCCCTTTGGTAGCGAGTATGGCCGGGCGCCCAGCGTCCGGCCTGTTCGCATGGGGCATTGTCAAAGGGTGCGACCCCCGAAGTGGGTGTCGGGTTACTCGACCCGGACGATCGTGCCGTGGAACCGTGCGTCCGTCGGCTGGCCGGTCGGCGAGCCGCCGGGCGGTTCGAAGCTCACCCCGATCACGTCGCCGGCCTGCGTTTCGATGCCACGAAGCGTTTCCGGCGCACTCGGCATCAGGCCCAGCGAATAGGGCCGTTCCGCCCCGACCGGCAGATGCCACATCTCGACCGACCCGCCCTCGGGCGCCTCGATCCCTACCGGAATGACGGTGGCGACGCCCGAGCCGGTATCGAATTCGATAACCATGCCGGCGGTGCCGTCCGCGTCCGCCGTCACCACCGCGACATAGCGCGCTGGCGCCTGTGTCGAGGGAATGGCGACCCAGACCAGAAGCGCGGCCGCAACGCTGGCCGCAATCGCCGCGGCCCCGCGCCAACGGGTCAACCGCCTGCGCACTTCGGCGAGCTCCACCACCGTCTCCTCGTGATCCAGCCGGGTCTCGATCCGGTCAAGAAGCCCGTCCGGCGGATCGGCGGGGTCGATGGCGTCGAGCAACGGCGCGAACCGGCGATCCCAGGCCTCGCGCAATTCGCGCGCGTCCCGGTCTTCGCCGTCGCGCGTGTCGAGCCCGAGGGCCCGTTCCGCAGCGTCGATATCGCGTTCCGTATCCGACATCTTATCGGTCCAGGCATCCTTTCAACGACTGCAATCCGCGGCGCAGCCAGGTCTTGATCGTGTTCACCGGCGCATCGAACCGCGCCGCGAGGTCTTCGCGGGTTTCGCCCAGGTAGTAGGCCCTGAGCACCATGTCGCGCGCCGGCTGGCCGAGCTCCTCGAGGCAGGCCGCCAGCGCCATGTGCGCGACCCCGCCGTCGGTCGCAGCCTTTGGATCGGGCAGGTGCGGCAGCAGCGCTTCGCCGTCGCCCACCGTTCCCCTGGTCTCGCGCCCGCGGCGCCTGAGCACATCGATCGCGCGGTTGCGTGCGATGACCGACATCCAGGCCATGCCCGACCCGCGGCTCGGATCAAACTTGCCGGCCGTCCGCCAGATGTCGAGAAAGGTATCCTGCACCGCTTCCTCCGCGACACCTCTGTCCCGACAGATTCGCAGCGCGATGCCGAAAAGTTTCGCCGATGCGAGACGATAGATGCGGCGGAAGGCCGCACGGTCTGCCGCGGCCACCGCGCGCAGCAGGTCATCGATATCGGCCTCAGAATCGCTCACGGTGCCTTGCCCTTCCTGGGCCTTGTTTGTCCGATAGTTACGCCAACCGCGCACAGCTCGAAACCCTTTCCCGCCCGGTCGGCCGGTTTTCCCGCCCCGGCGCCGATCACCCGGCATCACGCGCGGCGTCGCCGGATGTCTGCAAACCGGCCCGCGCGGGCGCCTGCGTCTCCTCTTCTCCTTCGTTTCTCCACAATGTTTCGCTACTCGAACCGGGGACATTTCGAGGGACCTCGGGTTGGTATGAATGTGAGCGAGTACAAAGGTGAGGCAGACGGATCCGGGCTCGGGCAGCCGGCGCAGAACAGCGTTCCCCGGCGCGTCCCGGCGCAACCCATCAGTCATGCGCAGATGTTGATCGAGGGGCTGGAGTCCCCGCAAGACCTGACCCAGCTCGGTCGCGCCAACAACAACCCGGCAGACATCGGCTTCTGGGCGCTCGTCGCCGAGGATTACCGCACCCAGGAGGGCAGGTTCTTTTCCCAGGGGTTCTGGGCGCTGTTCTGGCACCGGTTCGGCAATTGGCGGATGTCGGTGCGCTGGAAGCTCCTGCGGATGCCGCTGACCCTTCTCTACCGGCTGGGCGTCGTGCTCACCGAGTGGATGGCCGGCATCATGCTGCCCTATACCGTCATCGTCGGGCGCCGGGTCCGGATCGAGCATTTCGGCGGCATGATCCTCATCGCCCGGGCGATCGGCGACGACGTCATCCTGCGCCAGAACACCACCTTCGGCATCGCCCGGACAAATGGCCTCGGTGAATGGCCGGTGATCGGCGACGAGGTCGATATCGGCGCCGGGGCGGTGGTTCTCGGCAACGTCAAGGTCGGGCGCGGCGCGAAGATCGGGGCCAACGCGGTCGTGCTCAAGGATATCCCCTCCGGGGCGGTCGCGGTCGGTGTGCCGGCGCGGATCCTGCAGCGCACCTGACCCACGCCGCCGCGGTGTCCGCCCGGCTTCGCCCGCGAAGATACAGTTAGCGCTATCTACAACAAAAACAGCACCTTGCCCCCCTGTCCGAGTTCGCCCACCCTTCGCGCACCCGGCTAGCGGACCACCGGCAGCGGCAATGCCCCGGTCTTGTAGGGCGTCCAGTCGGTGATTTCCGGGTAATGATCGGCGCGCCATTTCCGGACCCGTGGATTCATCACCCGCCGCCAGATCGGCGGCACCATCGCCACGAATCCCATGGCCGTATATCCGAAGGGCAATTGCGGCGCCTGCGCATCGGGATAGGTCTGCAACAGCGGGTAGCGCCGGGCGGGCTTGTAGTGATGGTCGCTGTGGCGCTGAAGGTTGATGAACTGCCACGAGGTCACCCGATGGTCGGCATTCCACGAATGATGCACCCGCACGGGTTCATACCTGCCGTCGCCGAGGTACTTCCGGGTCAGCCCGTAATGCTCGACATAATTGGTCATCTCGAGCTGCCAGATCGCCACCACCGCCTGGAAGGCAAACAACCCGACCCCTTGCCATCCGCCGACAGCGAAAGCTCCCGCCAGAGCCAGGGCCTGAAGCCCGGCGTAACGCCAGAACGGGTTGCTGCGGTCGAGGGGCCCGCGTCCCCTGCGGGCGCGCATCGCTTTCTCCGCGGCCCAGGCCGATGGCAGCCCGGTCGCGACGACCCGGAAGAAATAGCGGTGAAACCCCTCGTTGTAGCGCGCCGTCACCGCGTCGCGCCGCGTCCCCACCCAGGGGTGATGCACCAGAAGGTGTTCGCTGCGGAAATGGCTGTAGAGCACCGTCGCCAGCAGGATGTCCGCCAGCCAGCGTTCGACCCGGTTCGACTGGTGCATGAGTTCATGGGCATAGACGATCCCCACCGAGCCCGACAGCACCCCGACGCCGAAGAACACACCGAGCTTCTCCCAGGCACCGAGATGCCCAGACCGGGTGACGATCCACAGCGCGCCGTAGATCATCACCAGCTGGACCGGCAGCCAGATCCAGGTGATGACCCGGTACCAGATCAGATCGCGTTCCGGCGTGTCGATGTCGGGGTTCTCGCTGTTCCGGCCCAGGGCGGCGTCGAGCAGGGCGTAGAGCCACCACGCCCCTGCCGGGGGCAGCAGCATGGCCCAGCCGCCATAGGACACCGAGAGCGCAACCAGCGGCAGCAGGAGCAACGAGACCCAGTAGGGCACGGCGTTTCGGAACCGGGCCATGTCGGCGGCGGGGATCATCATGGTGCCTCCTTTGTCCCACGCCCGGGACCATACGCCCGGCACGGCGCCGGCTCAACGCCGGGGCAAAACCCTCAATCGGGCTCGAATGCCGGGCGGGCGAGGTCGTAGGCCTTGCGCATCACCGTCGGCAGATCCGAAGGGCTGAGGCGGGGGTGAAAGGCGCCCCGTTCCGGTGCCGCATCGATCGGCAGCGCGGCGAATCGCACTTCCAGGCGAAGATGGAAATGGGTGAAGGTGTGGCGCACGTCGGTGCCGAGGTCGCGCCAGTCTGCGGCGACCGGGGGCAGGTCGTCGGCCACCGCGCCCCAGACACCGCCGGGCCAGCCCAACATGCCCCCCAGCAGCCCGCTTTCGGGACGGCGCTCCAACAGCCAGGCCCCGTCCGCGCGCCGCCCGACATAGGCAATGCCGCGACGAACCGGTTTCGGTTTCTTCGCGACGCGCGCAGGCAGATCGGCGGCGACCCCGGCTTTGCGCGCGCCGCAATCGCCCCGCCAGGGGCAGATCCCGCACGCCGGAGCCTTCGGCGTGCAGATCGTCGCCCCGAGGTCCATCACCGCTTGCGCGTAGTCGCCCGGTCGGGCGTCGGGGGTCAGGCGCGCGGCCATGGTCCGCAACACCGGTTTTGCCGCCGGCAACGGGTCCTCGATGCGGAACACCCGCGCCATCACCCGTTCGACATTGCCGTCGACCACGACCTCCGGTCGGTCGAAGGCGATCGCGGCAATGGCAGCGCCGGTATAGGGACCGATCCCCGGCAGCACCTGCAACGCCTTCGCCGTATCGGGAAACACGCCGCCCAGGTCGCCGGCCACCACCCGGGCGCATTTCAGAAGGTTGCGGGCCCGGGCGTAGTAGCCGAGACCGGCCCATTCGCCCATGACTTCCGCGTCCTCGGCCGCGGCAAGGGCGTGAACATCGGGCCAGCGGGCGAGAAACCGGTTGAAGTAGTCTCGCACCGCGGCAACGGTCGTCTGTTGCAGCATCACCTCGGAAAGCCAGACCGCGTACGGGTCCGGCTGCACCCCGCGGCGGCGCGCTTCGGGGCCGACACGCCAGGGCAGATCGCGCGCATGGGTGTCGTACCAGGCGAGCAGCTCTGCGGCCATTTCCTCGGCGTCACGCATGTTTTATCCCCTGAGACCTGATTGAAGTGGCACAGCCGCCTCTCCCTTCGTAATATCGCCTCGCATTGAGGAGAGACCAGTGGCCCCACCCAAACAAACGGGCAAGAAAGCCACCGAAACACCCCGGCCGCACCGCCGCAAGCGCGGCTTCGAGCGGACATCGAGCTTGCTGACGGCGCGGATTCGCGAAGTCGGCGAGGCGCGGGGGTTTGCGGTGACGCGCCTCTTGACCCATTGGGAAGAGATCGCCGGCGCCGACACCGCCCGCATCGCCCGCCCGATCAAGGTGAGCTACGGTCGCGAGGGCGGCTTCGGGGCCACGCTGGTCCTGCTCACCACCGGCGCCAACGCACCGATGCTCGAAATGCAGAAAGACAGGATCCGCGACCGCGTCAACGGCATCTATGGCTACGCCGCGATCTCGCGGATCAGGATCACCCAGACCGCGCCGACCGGCTTTGCCGAAGGCCAGGCGCTGTTCAGCCGTCCGCCCAAACCCGAGCCCAAGGCCCCCGACCCCGCGCTTGTCGCCAAGGCGGCCGAAACGGCGGCAGGTGTCGGCGACCCGGATCTCCGCGCGGCGCTCGAGAAGCTCGCACAAAACGTTTTCTCCCGCCGCGCCAAAGCGGCCGATTGAAAGGTCAGTCCATGAACCGCTATCTTCCCCTTCTCTTGCTCGTTGTGCTCCTGGGAGCCGGCGGGGCATGGTATCTCAGCCAACCGAACGAGCCGACCGGGTTCCTGCCCGCAGCCCTTGCCCAGAACGACGACACCGGCTCCACGCCGGTGGATCTCGAGGCTGCGATCCTGCCCGACCGCGTCCTCGGCGACGAGGCCGCCCCGGTGACGTTGATCGAATACGCCTCCTACACCTGTTCCCATTGCGCGAATTTCCACGCCAACCAGTTCAAGCAGCTGAAGGCCGAATACATCGACACCGGCAAGGTCAAGTTCATCCACCGCGAGGTCTATTTCGACCAGTTCGGGCTCCGGGCCGGCCTGCTCGCGCAATGCGGCGGCGACATGCGCTACTACGGCATTTCGGGCATGCTCTATGACCAGCAGAAAGAGTGGATCGGGTCCGGCCAGGAAGACGATATCATCGACAACCTCGTCACCCTCGGCAAGGTCGCCGGTCTGTCAGAAGAGCAGGCGCGGGCCTGCATGTCGTTCGAAGGCAACGAGATGGTCGACAAGATGGTCGAAACCTTCCGGCACCACGCCGAGGCCGATGGCATCAATGCCACCCCGACGCTGATGATCGACGGCGAGAAATACTCGAACATGGCCTGGGAAGACCTCAAGGCGATCATCGACGCGCGGCTGACCGCTCAGTAGCGCTCAAGCCAGCAGGGCGTCGATCGGCGCCCAGTCTGCCGGTTCGAGCCGGACCGGCAGGCTCACGACGTTCGGTCGGAAGTGCCTCGGGAGCCGCACGGCGTCCTTCTCGGTCGTCACCAGCTGGGCGCCGGCGCGACGGGCCTCGGATGCGAGCCGACCGAGCAGGGCTGGAGTCATCTCCTGATGATCGCTGAGGGCCTGGGCGCGGATGAGGTTGGCGCCGAGCGCGCGAAGACCGGCGAAGAACCGCTCCGGCGCCGCGATCCCGGCGAAAGCGACCACATCGAGCCCGGCCCAGTCCATGCCCGTGGGCAGCGGGACGAGGCTGGCCGGGAGCACCGGGCAGGCGAGGCGCGGTGCCCAGGTGCCGGCAAAGGCGTCCTGTGCCGCGCTCGGCCCGACGGCGAGCAGCAGATCGACACGATCGAGCCCGTTTTTGAGCGGCCGCCGGAGCGGCCCGAGCGGCCAGGCAAAGCCGTTTCCAAAACCGCGCGCGGCATCTTCGACCGCGATATTGGCCACGACGGCCACCGGCGGATCGCAGCTTGCCGCATCGAGCACCACCACCTCGGCGCCCGCCGCCGCGGCCGCGCGGATGGCTTCGGCCGGGTCGGCCGCGGTCCAGGTCGGGGCGAAGGCAGCGAGAAGCAGGGCGTCGTCACCGACCTCGCCGGCGTCATCGCCGCGCTCGTCGATCCGGCGCGGTCGACCGGTGCCGGCGGTGACGACATGCACCGCCCGCCCCCGCATCGCCAGCCGCCCGGCAAGGGCGATGACACCGGAGGTCTTGCCGGTGCCGCCGAGGGTGAGCGACCCGACCGAGACCACCGGCAGCGGTGCTTCGGCCGCCGGCGCCGGAGCCTTGCGAAGCCCCGGGGCAACGGGTCCGACCAGGCGCAGGAGCGGGCCCGGCGCACGAAACCAGAAGGCCGGTGCCACGCTCAGACACCCCGCGTGTCGAGCGCATCGATCGTGAGCGCGACGATCCGGTCGGTGGCTTGCGCTCCCGCGGTCGTCAGTTCCCAGGCCGCCGTCGCCATCGCCGCCACCATGTCGGGGGCGAGCAGAAACTCGATCGCGCGGGCCAGGCTGGCGAGATCGGTGACGGCGCGCGCCGCCCCGGCCCCGCGCAGGCGTTCGTAGCAGCCGCGCCAGGGGCCGACATGCGGGCCGAACAGAACGGCCGAGCCCAACGCCGCCGCTTCGAACGGGTTCTGCACCGCGCGCGGGTTTTCCCCGGCGAGCGAGCCTCCCATCACCGCAATCGGCGAAAGCCGGTACCAGAGGCCGAGCTCCTCGGAGAGGTCGGCAACGAAGATCTCAGCCTCCGGTTCGGGCTCGTCGTCGCGCGACCGGAGCCCGGTGGCCCAGCCCTCGGATTCCAGCCGCGCGGCCAGGGCGGGTCCGTCGGACAGGTTTTCCGGCTGGATGATCAGGAGCAACCGATGCGAGCGCCGGATCGCCTGCCGGTGCGCCTCGACACACATCGGCACTTCCGCATCCGTCACCCCGGCGGCGAGCCATACCGGCCGCGCGGCGAGCCGTGCCGCCAGCGAATCGCGCTCGGACGGGCTGCAGGTCAGGGGAGCGCTGCCGACCTGCAGATAGCCCATCGTCTCGATCCGGTCCGGCGACACGCCGAGGGCCTTCAGCCCCGCCGCCGATTGTGCATCGCCGGCGATGATGAAGGAGAACCGCCTGAGCAGCGTGCGCCGCTGCCCGGGAAACCAGCGCCACCCGGTTCGTTCCGGCACCCGGGCGTCGACGAGGAACAGCGGGACCCCCGCCTTGTCGGTCGCGGCGATGAGCACCGGATCGAGCGTATTGTCGGCCCAGATGCAGATGTCGGGCTGCCATTGATCGAGAAACGATGCGGCCGCGTGTGCCGTGCCCCCGGGCGCGCGTTGCACATCGGTATCACGCGGCAACCGCGAGGCGAGCAATTCGTCGGGTCCGCGCCGGGCGACGGTGACGAGGAAGGCAAGGTCGTCGCGCTCCTCGCTGAGCCGGTCGATCAGGTCGGGGATGCCCAGCGCCTCGAGCTCGCTGCCGACCTGCAGCCAGACCCGCGGACCGCTCGGTCGCTGCGGCTGTGGCGCGCCCGGGCCCTGCGCGGTTTCCGGCCGGGGGGCGTCGGCCGGATCGCTGTCGCGGCCCTTGCCGGGCGCGCCCGAAGTCGGGAGCGCGCTGTCTTGCGATGGTCTGGATCGAAACTTCATGGGGCCGCCCGTCTCAGGTCAACCACGCCTGCGACCGGAATGTTGGACCCATGTCGATCTCCTGCACTACCCACCGTCGAGAGCCTAATCGATGCGACGGGGCGGGAAAAGAGACCGGGAGCGGCTCAGCCGATCTTGGCGGCTTCGTAGCCCGCGGCCTTGATCGCTTCCAGGACCTCGGCCGCCTCCAGCGCGGTCGCGACCGCGACCTCGCGCGCTTCCATGTCGAAGTCGAGCTCGGCCCCGCCATCGGCCTCGAGCAACACATCCTCGATCTTGGCCTTGCAATGGCCACAGCTCATCTCGGGAACGGAATACCGGCTCATCTGCGTCTCCTTGTTGTTGTCATTGAGCTAAGCCGGCCCCGGGAGGCGGTCAACGTCAAATCTCGGTGATACCCGGCGCGCGGGTTGACCTTCGGGGGTTTCCGCCGCCATCTGAGTACCCGGATCAGGGAGATGCCGCATGAACGATCTGACTCTGCAAGTCGAGGGCATGACCTGTGCGGTTTGCGTGGGCAAGGTTCAACGTACGCTGGAAGATCTGCCCTTCGTCGACAGCCCGAGCGTCAACCTCGCGATGGAAAACGCCAAGGTCTCGCTGAACGACCCGGCCGACATATCACGCCTCGCCGAGGCGCTTGCGCACTGCGGCTATCCGGTGGTGACCGACCGGCTGGAACTTGCGCTCGACGGGTTGGTCGATGCCGCGGCGGTGGCGCGCGCCGAGGCCGTTCTGGCCGCATTGCCGGGCGTCATCGACGCCAAGGTGAATCTCGCGACCGAGACCGCGACGGTGACCCTTGCCGCCGGCACCCAGCCGGCTTCGCAGCTCGTCGAGGCGCTCGCGGGCGCGGGGTTCACCGCCACCGTGCGCACCGGAACCGGGATCGCCCAGGCCGCCCGGCGCGCGGCGGAAATCCGCCGGCTCGGCCGGCTCACCCTGATCGCGACCGCCCTGGCGCTGCCGGTTTTCGTCATGGAAATGGGCGGTCATCTCTACCCGCCGTTCCACGGCTGGCTGATGAGCGTCGTGTCACACCAGACGATAATGTGGGTCGCCTTCCTGTTGACCACGGCGGTGATGGTCGGCCCCGGGCGCCGGTTCTATACCAAGGGCATCCCGGCGCTGCTGCGCGGCGCACCCGACATGAATGCGCTGGTGGCGATGGGGACGCTGGCCGCCTGGAGCTACTCGACGCTCGCCGCTTTCGTGCCGTGGATCTTCCCCGCCGGCACCGACAACATCTATTTCGAGAGCGCCGCGGTGATCGTCGTGCTGATCCTGTTCGGCCGCTGGATGGAAGCGCGGGCAAAGGGCCGCACCGGGGCCGCGATCCGGGCGCTGATGAACCTCGCTCCAAAGACAGCGCGGGTGGAACGCAACGGCGAACCGATCGATCTGCCTACCGAAGAGATCCACCCCGGCGACATCATCCTCGTCCGGCCGGGCGAGGCGGTTGCCACCGACGGGCGGGTGTTGAGCGGCGAGAGCTACATCGACGAGAGCATGATCACCGGCGAACCGTTGCCGGTGGCCAAGACCGTGGGTGCCGATGTGACCGGCGGCACGGTGAACACCACCGGGGCCCTTCGGGTCGAGGCGACCCGGGTGGGCGCTGACACCACGCTCGCCCAGATCGTGCGCCTCGTCGAACAGGCACAGGCCGCCAAGCTGCCGATTCAGTCGCTGGTCGACCGGATTACCCGCTGGTTCGTGCCCGGCGTCATGTCGATTGCGGCTCTAACCTTCCTTGTCTGGATCATTTTCGGCCCGCAGCCCGCCCTTGCGCTGGCGCTTGTGGCCGGGGTGAGCGTCTTGGTCATCGCCTGCCCCTGCGCCATGGGCCTGGCGACGCCGACATCGATCATGGTCGGCACCGGCCGCGGGGCCGAGCTCGGCGTGCTGTTTCGAAAGGGCGACGCGCTTCAGATCCTCGAAGGCGTGAAGGTCGTCGCGCTCGACAAGACCGGAACGCTCACCGAGGGCCGGCCCGCGCTCAGTGACCTGGTGCTTGCGAACGGCGCGCAGGAGGTCGAGGTGCTGGCCCTGGTCGCTGCCGCCGAGGCGCCATCGGAGCACCCGATCGCACATGCCATCGTGACGGCCGCCAAGGCCCGCGGACTGGATCTGCCGGAGGTCGGCAAGTTCCGCGCGATCCCGGGCTACGGCGTCAAGGCGGAGGTCGCGGGGCGCACGGTGCTGGTCGGCGCGGAGCGGCTGCTGGCCCGCGAAAAGATCGACCTCGGCACCCTGGCGGAGACGGCGGAAGCGCTCGCACGGGATGGCAAGACCGCGCTGTTCGCGGCGATCGACGGCAAGGCCGTCGCGGTGATCGCGGTGGAGGACCCGGTGAAAGCCTCGACACCTGCGGCCCTGGCTGCGCTTCACAGGCTGGGGCTCCAGACCGCGATGATCACCGGCGACAGCCGTGCGACGGCGGAGGCGATTGCCCGGCGGCTCGGCATCGACCACGTGACCGCGGAAGTGCTGCCGCGCGGCAAGGTGAAGGCGATCGAGGCGCTGCGCGACGCCTATGGCTCGACCGCCTTCGTCGGCGACGGGATCAACGATGCCCCGGCGCTGGCGGCGGCCGATATCGGGCTCGCCATCGGCACCGGGACCGATGTGGCCATCGGCGCGTCCGATGTCGTGCTGGTGTCGGGCGAGCTCACCGGGGTGGCGACCGCGATTCACCTGTCGCGCCGGACCATGCGCAACATCCGCCAGAACCTCGGCTGGGCCTTTGGCTACAACGTGGTGCTGATCCCGGTTGCCGCGGGGGTCCTCTACCCGGCGACGGGGCTGCTGCTTTCACCGATGCTCGCAGCCTTCGCCATGGCGATGTCGTCGGTCTTCGTGCTGACGAATGCGCTGCGGCTGCGATTCGTCTCTATTCCCTCGGAAACCGCTGTCTAGACTGAGGAAAAACACCCGATCGCATCGCCATGGACGCTGATGTCGACCAACCCGTAGCGGCTCTCGACGGCCAGCGAAAACGCATCCGCCCAGGGCAGCCAGAGCACCCGGTAGGCCCCGTTTGACCGGGTCACGGCCCAGGCTTCGTCGCTGATCCCGCCGGGCAGGTGCACCGGCAGCAACTCGGGTTCGATCAGGGCATTCCGGAACGCCGCCAGCGTCGCGGCATTCCAGTCGACGATCCCGTGACCGTGGCGCGCGGGATCGAACCCGTCGATCTCGGCGGCAAGGCGCCGCTTGATTTGGGCGACCTCCAGGGCGCCGGTCTCTGACATCGCGCTTCTCCACGGCCGAAGCTAGGCAGCGCGTCCGGACCGGTCAAGACAGGCCCTTGTGGCGGTCGCACCGCGGCCCCACCTGTGACTGCGTGATCCCGCATTCGCCTTGTGGGGCCAGATGGTGAGATGTTATCCCGCGGGGTGAATGGGCGTGTGTGCTGGCACCTGGGGCCAGGTGCAGATGCCTTTTGCGTATCCGTACCAGCACGGGGGCTGTAGAATGGCGAAGATCAGTATCGAAGGGTGGCCGGTTCAGATCATCCCTCTCAAGTCGAGCGCAAATTATCCGATTTCGTTGTCGGGGCATGTGGTGCTGGTCTTCCGGGACGCCCTCGGTAACGAATACCTGATCAATGCCGGGCCGGCCAATGAGAGCTTCCCCTACGGACAGCTCGACCTGCGCGATATCGGCGACCCGCTGAAAGGTCGCGTCAACGTCGTCGACGGGTCGCAGGTGAGCGCGGCGTTTCGCGGCGCCACAAAGATCGACCTCGGCAGTCGGGCTGCGGAAGACGTGTGGGACCTTCTCGTCCAGCATGCGCAGAACATCCACAATGCCGACATCCGCTACAAGGCCGCGACACAGAACAGCAACGCGGTCATCGGCTCGCTTCTGGATCTCGTCGGGATCGATATCCGCGACTTCCTGCCGAACCCGCGTGGCCTGATGCTGGCCGGCTTTCTCGGAACGGAAACCCAGATCAATTTCAACTACAGCCTGGTCGGGACCGGCAGCGACGATTTCCTCAGAGGGCGCGGCGGGCGACAGGTGTTCCATGGAATGGAAGGCGACGATCACCTGATCGGCGGAAACGGGCACGACATGCTGATCGGCAACGTTGGGCGGGATCTGCTGATCGGCGGGCGAGAGGATGATCGGCTTTTTGGCGGGTTCGGCAACGACCAGCTGTCGGGCGGTGCCGGCAGAGACGTTCTCAGCGGCGGCCAGGGCAGCGATCTTCTGATCGGCGACAAGGACGCGGACACGCTGTTTGGCGATACCGGAGCCGATACCCTGCGCGGCGGCTACGGCGACGACACCATGTCCGGCGGTGCAGGCGACGACCGGCTCGCCGGACAGATGGGCCACGACCGCCTGCAGGGTGGCCACGGCGACGATGTCCTCGACGGCGGCTACGGCAATGATTCGCTTGAGGGCGAGACTGGCGACGACAGTTTGAAAGGCGGGCCGGGCGACGACGTCCTGCACGGCGGCGCGGGTCGCGATCTGCTCATGGGCGAGGCCGGCAACGACACCTTCGTGTTCAAGGACCTCTCCGACAGCGGGCTCGGTGCCGACGCCGACAGGATTCTGGATTTTCAGACCGGCGAGGACGTCATCGATATCGCGGGCCTGGCCGACAGCTTCGTCTTTGCCGAAGGCGGGCTGACCGGTACCGGCCCGAGCTTCACCCTCGAAGAGACCGGGGGCAATACCGACGTGCAGGTTGATGTCGATGGTGACGGCACGGCCGATCTGCAGATCGTGGTCGAAAACGCGATCGGGCTCGATGAGGACGATTTCATCTTCTGATCGCCCCGCCCGACCGATACGGAGCCTCGGGCATTCCGGGCGGCTGACACGTGCGGGAAAGATCGTGCCCGGGGTCGCGCATCGGTCGCGGGCGTTTCCCGTAACATTTCGTCGGTGATACGAAACCGGGCACCGGGCGGTCGGGTCCGGTGGGCTCTGCCCCGGTCGCCGAATGCGCGGTGCCGGAAATCGTCTCTGAAACGACGGTTCCGGGGTGCGCGGAACCCTTCGAAGGCTCTAAGCCTGTTGAGAACGGGGCAGGCGCGTCGCCGGGGCGGGTGCCGGGAGCCCGGCGCCCTGAGTTGAGGAGAAGACCATGGCCGTTGCGAATTTGATCCGGGCGAACGACCCGCTGAAAGCCCTCCTCGATGGCGTTTCCCTCGAAGTCATGCCGCGCACGCTCGCGAAGATCGACGACATGTCACCGCTGATGATGGCCGGATCGCGGGTCTATGTCGCCCATATCGAGGGCACGCCTTTCGCCGATATGCTCGCCGCGGCCAAGCGGCTGGCGGGTGAGGGTTTCGAGGTCATGCCGCATTTCCCGGCCCGGATCATCGCCGACGCCGGCCAGCTCGAAGAGTGGATCAAGGCCTATGCGGGCGAGGCCGGCGTGAGACAGGCCCTGGTGCTCGCCGGCGGTGTCGCCAGGCCGCTGGGCGCTTTTCACAGCTCGATGCAACTGCTGGAAACGGGGCTGTTCGAAAAGCACGGCTACACCAGATTGCACGTCGCCGGCCATCCGGAGGGCAACAGGGATATCGACCCGAACGGCGGCACCGCCGAGGTGGATGCGGCGGTGCGGTGGAAGCAGGACTACGCCCGCCAGACCGGGACGGAGATGGCGCTCGTCACCCAGTTTGCCTTCGATGCCGCTCCGGTGATCGGTTGGGCGGAACGCCTGGCCGCAGGCGGGATCACCCTGCCGATCCATGTCGGCATCGCCGGCCCCGCCAAGCTGCAGACACTGCTCAAATTTGCGATCGCCTGTGGTGTCGGCGCGTCTCTCGGTGTGCTGCAGAAACGCGCGAAAGACCTGACCAAACTGCTCAGACCCTTCGAGCCGACCGATGTCGCGACGGCGCTCGGCGTCTACAAGGCCGACCACCCCGAAAGCCTGATCGAGCGGCTGCATGTCTTCCCGCTCGGCGGCATCCAGACATCCTCGGAATGGCTTGGCGACAAGCTCGCCTGAGCCCGGCCCGCTTCAGGCCGACTCGCGCAGGACCAGCCGCGAGGGTTTGCGTTCCCGTGACATCGGCGGGCGACCCCTGGCGATCATGTCGAGGGTGATTTCCACAGCGCGCGTGGCAAGCCCGGCGGTATCCTGCGCGACCGTCGTCAGGCCCGGGCAGGTGAAAGCGGCGGCCGGGTGATCGTCGTGTCCGGCGATCCGCAGATCGCCCTCGTGCCCCACCGTGATCCCCGCCCGGAACACGCTCGACAGCACGCCGATGGCAAGACGATCGTTTGCGCAGAGGATCGTCGATGACGGGAAGCCGCCACGGGCGAGCGCCACGCGGGCGACCTCTGCGCCGATCTCCTCGAACCGCCAGCCCACGTCCACCGGCGCCAGCACCATGGCGGCGAGCCCGCGCCGTTCCATCGCGGCAACGTAGGCGTCACGTCGTTCACGCGCGGTCGAATTGACCTCCGGCATGTCGACGTAGCAGGGCGCGGTACCGGTGGCACAGAGATGGTCGACCATCAGGCCGATACCTTGCGCGTTGTCGCAGGCGAGGGTGACGGCCTCGAGCCCTTCGACATGGCTGTCGAGCAGCAGCAGCGGCACTTCCTCCTGCATCCGCGCGATTGCCTCGATGTCGGACGTCCGCCCGAGCGGCGACAGGACGACGCCGCCGAGGTTCAGAGACCGGATCATCTCGATCGCCCGCGCCTCGTCTTCGGGCGAGCCGTGCGAGCTCAGCGTGATCGCGGAGTAACCCCTCTCGATCGCGGCGCGCTCGATCAGCCCGACGATCTCGGCGTAGAACGGATCGGTGAACTGCGGCACCACGATGCCAAGGGTCTTCGGATTCCGCCGGTTCTGGTTCACCGCGAAGAAATTCGGTCGGTAATCGTAGGTCTTGAGCGCCGCCTCGATCCGCGCACGGGTCGAGGCGCGCACGCTGTCGGGGTCGTTGAAATATTTCGAGACGGTCGGGCGCGACAGGCCGGTCACGTTCGAAAACTCTTTCATGTTTCGCAGCTTGCGTCTCATGTCTGTGGCTGTCCCCGTCGTCACGAGGGCCAAGTGTGCCGAGATCGCTGCCCTTGGTAAAGTTTCTGGCGCGGCACAAATGGTCGCATCCGATCAGCGGATAGGGCGGGGCGGGCGGGGCGGGCGGGCGCAACCTCCCGTGGTCCGGATTTGACGCGCATCGGTCGCACATCTACCCGTCCGGGGTAATGGCGCGCAACCGAAATGCCGCTGCACGGCCTACCGCGCGAGCCAGATCCCGAGCCCGACAATCGCCGGGTTAGAGCCGCTTTCCCGGGACCAGGCCCCGGGCCCTCCATGCTCGGGTCCCGGTCCGCGTCAGACTGCGGTTTGCCTTGCCAGGCCGTCCTGCACCCGCGCCAGCACCAATTTGCCGTAGGTCGGACCGACGTGCAGCAGGTCGTCGATGTGCTGCGGCGTATCGCCATCGACGCACACCGCATCGCGTGTGTAGGCCCGGGCGGTGGTAAATCCATGCGCGATCGTGTCTTCCGGCTGACGCAGTACCGCCGCGCCGCCGATCTCGCTGAAGGCGCGGGTGACGGCCCGGTTGAGGCAGGCGGCAATGGATCGGCCATCGCCGTTCTTGCGCGCCCTGCGGAAACCGAAATCGCGCGGACGCGCGGAGTCCAACACCCGTTCGCTCGGAAAAGGCTGCGGTACCACAAAGATCGGAACATCGCTTGCCCGCCGAATGGCCTTGGCGAAGTGGAAACTGACCCCCGCCCGGGTCTCATCGACGAGCGCGGCGACAAAGGCGGAAGCCGACACCAGCGCCCTTTCCGGCGTCTCCGGGCCATGCGGGCCCGCCGGATCGGCGGCAGCGAGACTCGATGGCCAGCCCGACACGCGGTGGGTCTGGAGGATGCGCAAGGCGCTGTAGACCGAGGCCGTCCCGGCCACGAGGATGGTGGCATCGAAGCCCGCCACATCGATCTGAGCGGGCATCCCGAACCGCGCCTGGGCCGCCCTGAGAGCCCGGCTGTTCGCGGCGATCACCGAGCCCCGGATCCTGGCCTTTTCGAGGCCGGCGCCGGCCTTGGCGAAAAAGGTCAGTTCGGGCCCGTCGGGGCCGAGATCACGCGCTGCTGCGCGCAACATCCCGACATGGGAATTGCCGATGACGCAGAGTTTCATCGCCCACCGAACGCCTCCAGCATCGCCTCTTCGCAAACCTCCTCGTCGCCGTTTGCGGCATCGACCAAGGCCGGGCTTGCGGACGCGACTTCGTGCTGGCGGAGCGGACCGAGCGTGACACCGTCCTGGGCGGCGAAGAAAACCGACATCGCCGTATCGATCCCGTCGCGGGTGACATGCCGGAGGTTGTCCTTGAAGTATCGGCTGGCGAACGGGCTGCCGGTGATGATCTCGTAGGACGGAAAATAATCGACGGACGGGTCGATCGCGGCGATTTCACCGGCCACCGCCCGCAACACCGCCTTGGAATAGGTCGTCGCCGCGAGCACGTGGGCGCCGCTCGCGGTGGCTGTCAACGGCACCGGCGAAACGGTGAGCAGGACCCTCAGCCGCGGGTTGGCGCGGCGCATGATGTCGATTGCCCCGGCGAGATCTTCGAAGGTCTCCGCCATGCCGAAATTGACGAAGGCATGCCTTTCCGGATCGAATTGGCCCGCCACCACGCCGGGTGCCGTCGGAAAGACCACCTGTGTCTTGCGGTCGACCCAGGCTTCGGTGAGGCCGAGCGTGAAGATGAACACCTCTGCCTCGTCGAATATCTGTCGCACTCGCGCCAGGTGATCGCGGCGGTGCCGGCGGATCTCTTCGGCGCTGTCGAGCCCATCCGGCTCGATGTTGGGCCTGAGCCCGTCGAAGAACCGGCCGCCACGGGTCCAGATCGCGCTGTCGTGAACCGCGCCCGACCAGGCATCGTCGACCAGCTGGCGCAGCTGGCGCGCGGTGTAGACATTGCCGTAGCGCGCCGAAAACAGCCCGAAACCGAAACGCGCCGCGGTCGCAGCCGACATCCCATGCGGTGCCGGTTCGGTATCGACGAAGCGCAGCGTCGAGGTGCGCAGGTATTGGCCGATGTTCTGGGCGAAGCAACTGCCGGCGGTGGCAACCTTCATGCCGGGCGCAAGGCGAAACTTCGGACGGTAGATCTCGGAGATACGAAACGCCGGATCGGCGCGGCACAGGCGCCAGAAGGCATGCGGAGGCAGGTCTGAATATGGCATTGATCACCCCGGATGAAGGTCCCGGGCGATCTTCCGCGAAAAGGCATAAACAAGCGTTTAAGCTGCAAGTTTTACGCATTTCACTGCGGTCGGAGGGGCCAGCCGCCGCGTCTTTCGGGCCGGTGCCGGCCTTTCCGCCAAGGCCCTCCGCGATGGGCACCGCCGATGCGGATGTGTCTCTATTTCTGCGTAACCGGCTGGGATTCCGGGGCCAGGTCCGAAACCGGGTCGACCGGCGGATCGGCGAAATCGGCGTGAGGCACCTCCACCGTCTCCGCGTCGGGCGTCGGGTCTGTCGGCGTCGCGGGGTCGACGACCTCTGCCGGCGTCGCGGGTTTGCCGACGAGCAAGGGCAGCATCTCGGCGCCACCATGCATCTTCATCTCGCCCTCCGACGGCACTTTCCAGCTCAAGGTGTCGAAGGCGCCGCAATCGGCACAGACCGGCGTCCAGTCGGCGTGGACATGGTTGCACTTGTCGCAGACCCATTGCTCGCCACGCGACGCGGTCACCGCCTTGGTGAGCCAGCCGCGCACGGCATCATCGTCGGCGCCCTGGCCGCGGTCGATGGCTGCCATCAGCGTGAGCGATCGCTGGGTCGGGTGGGTCTCGGTCAGATTGCCCAGCGCCTTGCGCGCGCCGTCGAAATCCTCCGCCGCGATATGCAGCTCCGCAAGCAGCATCCGGGTCTCGGGGTGGTCCGGCTGGTGCTTGGTCAGGCTGCGGAAGCGTTTCAGACGTTCCTCGGGGGTCTCGTCCGCCTCGAGCCTGGCGAAGGTCGCTGCGAGATCCGGATGCGGCTTGACCGCCCAGGCCTTCGACAGCAGCCGCGCCGCGTAGCGCTTGTTGCCCTGCTCGACATAGCTCTGCGCTGCGAGCACCGCCGCCGGGATCAGATCGGGCGACAGCTTGTTGGCCTCGATGGCCGCCTCCCGAGCGCGAATCGAATTGCCCTCGGTGAAGATGTCCTTCGCCTCCTGCAACGCGAGCACCCCGTCCCGGCGCCGGCCGACATCCTTCGGAAGCGCCCCGGTCTTGACCTTGGTGCCGAGGGTTTTGCGGGCGCCGACCCAGTCGTTCTGGGTGGCCTGAAGGGCGAGCAGGATGTCACCGGTCTCGACGTGCCGCGGCTTGAGCGCGAAAGCCTTCTCCGCAAGTTTCAGCGCGGTGTCGGTATCCCCCGCCTCGAGCTTCTGCTTCATGATCCCGCGGATCCCGACAAACCGGGTGCGCTCGTCGGCCAACAGCCGTTTGTAGACCGCTTCCGCCTGCTTTCGGTCGCCCGCCATTTCCGCCGCCTGCGCGGTGATGAGATTGGTGAGCTCCGGTTTCTTCAGATACTTCTCCGCCTTGCTCGCCTTCGCCATCGCCACCCGTTCCTCGCCGGAGGCCAGCGCCATCATGCCCTCGGCAAGCGCCGCATAGCCCTTGCGCTCACGATTGCGGTCGAAGTACCGGCTGATCGCCGTCTCGTCGCCGTTGAGAAACTTCAGGACCGCCACCAGCAGGTTGATGAGCTTCAAGAGCAGCCAGACCGCAAGGACCAGCACCACCAGGGCAATCACCGATTCCAGCGGCGGCAGGTTGAACTCTTTCGCGGCCACGACGATGCGAATGCCGCCTTCCGTTTCATTGATGAAGCCGGCGCCCAGCACCGCGCCGGCGATGGCGGCGACGAACAGGACGATTTTCAACAGAGACCAAAGCATCAAACCATCCTCACTTCGCGTTCAACTCATCGGCGAGCGCAGCGCTCGCCGCCAGGGCCCGGGCCCGGGTTTCCGCCAACGCCCGCCAGTCTGCGAGGGCCGGTTTCGCTGCCTCGGGCAGCCTTTCGATTTCAGCGAGCACCCCGTCGAGGTCCCCGGTCTTCAACGCCGCTTCCGCACGCGACAGGATCGCATCCGCGTCGTCGCCTTCCTTCGGTTCCAGCGAGCGGGTGCCCAGCCGGGTCCGCATGAAAGCCTCCATCCGGTTGAGGCTGCCGTCTTCCACCCCGGCGCGGATGTCCGCATCGATCGCGTTTCGCGCGGCCGCCGGGAAGCTGCTCTGCAGATCGGCAAGCGTCGGCGTCCCGTCTGCCGCCACCGCGCTGAGCGCCTCCGGCGCCGTCACGCCGGTGGCATCGGTGAGTTCCAGAAGCGTTGCCTCGAACGGGGCGCCGGTATCGAGCGCCGACAGCACCTGTGCGAGCGCCACGCGTCCGGCTGCGGCCTTGGCCGATTCCGCAAGCTGTGCCTCGAGTGCAGACGCTTCCGCCTGCGCCGCATCGATCTCGGCAAGCTCGCCTTCGAACATCTGGCGCAGCGCCGCGAGCTCTTTTGCATAGGCCTCCGCTGCCTTTTCGGCGGCCTCGGTCCCTTCCGGCGCCAGCTTCTCGACCGAGGACAGGCGCGTTTCCATCGCGGCGATCTGTTCGGCGATCTCACCCGCACCGCTTTCGAGCCCGTCGAGCCGTGTCGTCACGCTCTCGCGCAGGGCGTCGAGCGCGCTGGTGTCGGATTTCACCGCTTCAAGCGTCGCATCGAGCGCACCCAGACGCTCGCCGAGGGCGGCGATCTCTGCGCCCTGCGCCTCGACAACGCCCACCAACGGATCCACCTCCGGTTCCACGCCGGGGAAGGGCCAACCTTCCGGCACCACCGTGCGCGCCGCGACGAAGCCGATGAGCGCAGCCGCGACACCGCCAAGGAGAAGCGCGGCGAAAGTGCCGAAGCCGCCCCGGGGCTTCGCCGGCCGGTCTGGCTGTGCAGCCTCGGCTTTGGCCGGTTTCGCATCCGCGGGCGGAGACTTGGCCGGCTCGGCGGGCCTGTCGGCGGATTTGGGCGGCGGCACCGTCTTCGCTGTCGTCTTCGGTTTGGCCGGTTCCGACACGGACGTCTCGGCCGACTTCGCGGGTGGGACCGGCTTGGTGTCTTTCTGCGCATCCTTGGCCGACGCTTTCGCCGCGGACGCAGGCGCCTTCGCCGCTTTCGGGGGTGTCTCGCCGATCACCACCGCGTCTTCGATCGACCCTTTGGCATCCTTCGGCGCCTCGCGCGCGGCATCGGAGGTTTTTCCAGCCGCTGCCGCTGCGTTGTCCTTTTTCGTCGACTTCGGGGCTTCCGCCATCATTCACCTTCCGAATCTCTTCACGCGGCCAAAGGCGCGCCCACCCATTCAAACCTAACCACGCACCCGGCGGGTCTCAAGGTGACTTACGCTGCAGAGCCGCAACGATCCGCTCTCGCATCGCTTCGCCCGTGGGCGATGCGCAGATCTCGGCCTTCCCGCCCGTTGCCACGGCCCAGGCCTCGGCCACCGCCGGGCTCATCGCGATGGCATGGAGGTGAGGGCCCGGCCGGAGGCCGTCTCCGACAAGCCGGGCGGACCGCGGCGAGTAGAGCGGCAGCACCGCCGGCGCGTCGCCCGCGATGGCCTCGCAGGCCTCCGGCGAGAGCCGCCGCGCGACCTGCCGGTAGATGATGACCTCATCCGTCTCTATTCCGGCCCGAGCGAGGCGTTGCGCGACAAAGCCCCGCGCATGTTCGCCGCGCAGGTGCACCAGCGGACCAGGCCCGGAGATCCGGCGCGTCAGCTCATCCGCGTCCAGCGCGACCGTGACGACCTCGGCGCCGGCAGCTGCCGCGGCCGCCGCGGTGCGCGCACCGACGCAATGCGCCGGGTGGCCGGCCAACGGCGGCGCGCAGGTCACGGCACTGGCCGAGGTGAGAATGACGCCCGAATACCGCGCCAGCTCCGGCACCTCGCCTGTGCACGAGATTTCCAGGATCGGCGCCACGATGACCCGGATTTCCGCCCTGAGACTCGCCGCAAGGGCCCGCGATTGGGTTTCGGGACGGGTCAGCACCAGGGTCGGGGTCATGCGGGCCTCGGGATTGTCTGTCTTCTTCGGCGGTGGTACCCCGGCGCGAACCCCACCGCAACGGCGCCCCCGCACCTCCGGCAGTCATGACCGAAACCGTCACGATCCTTGGCCTCGAATCGAGCTGCGACGATACCGCCGCTGCCGTTGTCCGTCATCGCACCGGCGATGCGCCGCAGATCCTCTCGACGGTTGTTGCGGGCCAGACGGAATTGCACGCGGCCTTTGGCGGGGTGGTGCCCGAGATCGCCGCGCGCGCGCATACCGAAAAGCTCGATCTCTGCGTCGAAGAGGCGCTTGCCGAGGCCCGGATCGGGTTCGGCGATCTCGACGCCATTGCCGTCACCGCCGGGCCCGGCCTGATCGGCGGCGTGCTTGCGGGTGTGATGCTGGCGAAAGGCCTGTCGGCCGGCACCGGCCTGCCGCTCATCGGTGTCAACCATCTCGCCGGCCACGCGCTCACCCCGCGCCTGACCGACGGCGCCGCCTTTCCCTACCTGATGCTGCTGGTGTCGGGCGGGCACTGCCAGTTCCTCCTGGTCGAGGGCGAAGACGCCTTCATCCGCCTCGGCGGCACGATCGACGACGCCCCCGGCGAGGCCTTCGACAAGACGGCGAAGTTGTTGGGCTTGCCGCAACCCGGCGGCCCCTCGGTCGAGGCGGCCGCGAAAAGCGGCGATGCGACCCGGTTCAGACTGCCCCGCCCTCTGCTCGATCGCCCGGGCATGGACATGAGCTTTTCCGGGCTCAAGACCGCATTGCTGCGCGAACGCGACAAGCTGGTGGCCCGCGACGGAGGCTTGCGCGCGCGCGACCGCGGCGATCTCTGCGCCTCGTTCCAGGCCGCCGTGGCGGATGTGCTGGCGGAGAAATCGCGCCGGGCATTGGCCGTCTATCTTGATATGAAACCGGCGAGCCCGGTCTTCGCCGTGGCCGGCGGTGTCTCCGCCAACATGACGATTCGGGCTGCGTTAGAGACTGTTTCTGCCGAGTCCGGCGCGCAGTTTCTCGCTCCCCCGATGGCATTGTGCACCGACAACGCCGCGATGATCGCCTGGGCCGGGATCGAGCTCTTTCGCGCCGGGCACCGCGACGACATGTCGCTCGGCGCGCGGCCCCGCTGGCCGCTGGACGAGGCCGCCCCCGCCATGCTCGGCTCGGGCAAGAAGGGAGCCAAGGCATGACCCGCATCTCGGTCCTCGGCGCCGGCGCGTTCGGTACCGCCTATGCCGTATCGCTCGCGCGCGCTGGACGCAACGTCACCCTCTGGGCGCGCGCGCCGGGCGACATGCAGGCGGTGCGCGAGAACCGACGGCGCCTGCCCGGCGTCCACCTGCCGGATGGCTTGACCGTGACCGGGGATATCGCCACGGCCGCCGAGGCCGACATCATTCTGCTGGCGATCCCGCTTCAGAAACTCTCCGCGGTCCTTGCGGAACATCGCCCCCATATCCGCACCCAGACCCTCGTCTCCTGTGCCAAGGGCATCGACATCGCGACCGGGCGCGGCCCGGCCGAGATCATTGCCGCCACCTGTCCGGATGCGACGCCCGCTATCCTTTCCGGGCCCAGCTTCGCCATCGACATCGCCACCGGCCTGCCCACCGCGCTCACCCTTGCGGCGGCCGATCCCGAGCCCCTGCAAGAGCACCTTTCCACCGCGAATATCCGCCTCTACCGGTCGACCGACATGATCGGAGTGGAGCTCGGCGGGGCGCTCAAGAACGTCGTCGCCATCGCCTGCGGCATCACCATCGGCGCCGGGCTCGGAGAGAGCGCCCGCGCAGCGCTGATGACCCGCGGCTATGCCGAGATGAACCGGTACGCCCAGGCCCGCGGCGCCCGGCCCGAAACGCTGGCCGGCCTCTCGGGCTTCGGCGATCTCGCCCTGACCTGCACTTCGGAGAAATCCCGCAACTACGCGTATGGGCTCGCGCTCGGACGCGGTGAAGCCGGCCCCGAAGGCGCGACCATCGAGGGCAAGTCCACCGCGCGGGCGGTCGTCGATACGGCCCGCCGGCTCGGCGTCGAGATGCCGGTCGCCGAACTCGTCATGGCGCTGGTTGCCGGCGCCGTCACCACAGACCAGGCGGTCGAGGCCTTGCTGTCGCGGCCATTGAAGGAGGAATGACATGTACGCCATCATCTGCACCGACAACGACGGTGCCCTCGAGACCCGAAAGGCCAACCGCGAGGCACATCTCGCCTACACCGCCGTGACGCCGGTTGTCTTCGCCGGCCCGTTCCAGACCGAAGACGGCGCGATGATCGGTTCGCTGCTCGTCGTCGATGTCGAAACCCGCGCCGAGGCCGAGGATTGGGCCGCGAACGATCCCTACGCCAAGGCGGGCCTGTTCCAGAAGGTGCGGATCGAACGCTTCAAGAAGGTGATCGGCTGATGGCGTATTGGTTGTTCAAGTCGGAGCCGAACACCTGGGGCTGGGACCACCAGGTCGCGAAGGGCGAGGCCGGCGAAGAGTGGGACGGCGTGCGCAACTACCAGGCCCGCAACAACATGCGCGAAATGAAGCTCGGCGATCTCGGCTTCTTCTACCACTCGGTGAACGAAAAGCGCGTGGTCGGCATCGTCGAGGTCTGCCGCGAGATCCACCCCGACAGCACCGCCGACGACCCGCGCTGGGAATGCGTGGACATCAGGGCGGTGCGCCCGCTCGCCATCCCGGTGACCCTCGACATGTGCAAGGCCGACCCGCGCCTTGCCGACATGGTGCTCGTCAACAACACGCGCCTGTCGGTCCAGCCGGTGAGCGAGAAAGAATGGAACGTGGTGCTCGAGCTGGCGGGTGAAAAAGCCTAGGCGAGCCGCGCAGCCTCGAACATACTGCGTCAGAATGTCGCAAACCGGGAGGAAACCCCATGGAAATCGTCAATGTTCTGGTGGCTGCCGCCGCCGCCTGGGTGTTCGGTGCGGTCTGGTACATGGCGCTAGCGAAACCCTGGGTGGAGGCATCCGGCATCAAGGTCGACGAAAACGGCCGGCCCGAAGGCAACAGTCCGGTGCCCTACGTGCTCTCGGCGATCGCGATGTTCCTGGTCGCCGGGATGATGCGCCACATCATTGCCCAGGCCGAGATCGATACGTTGCTCAAGGGGCTGATGACCGGCGGCGGCATCGGTCTGTTCATGATCAGCCCCTGGATCATGATCAACAACGCCTACGGGATGCGCCCGTTCAGGCTGACGCTCATCGACAGCGGCTATGCCACCATCGGCTGCGCCATCATCGGGGTCATACTGGTGTTGTTCTGAAACGAAAAGGAGGGCCTCGTCCGGATCGAGACCCTCCTTCCACCCCACGTGCTCCCTCAGCACCACACGTGTCTCTGAAAAGGTCCGACCATCCTGGCCTCAAGAAAGACACTAGGCCAAACGACCGCGTCCCGCAACCCTGTAGTGCGTAGAATTGTTCGTGTTTTCAGTGTGTTAACGGTAAGCTTCTGTTAACACGAAACGGGAACGCAAGCGCCGCGTCCCCGCTCGGGCGTCCGGCTCAGCCGTAGACGCTTTCCTTGCCGAAGTGCTTGGCGAGCAGATAGTAGACGACCGGTCGATACTTGTTGCGCTCCGACCGGCCATAGGTCTCGATCACCGAGTCGATCGCTTCCATCAGTTCCGGGCCGTCGGCAAGGCCGAGCTTCTTCATCAGGAAGTTGGTCTTGACGGTTTCCAGTTCGCCCGGCTGGCTGCCCGCGACGGTCTCGGCATCGGCGTTGTAGATCGCCGGCCCGCAGCCGATGGTCACCTTGGTGAGCAGCGCCATGTCGGGCTCGACACCGCATTTGTTCTTCAGATCATCGGCGTACTTTGCGATGAGCTCGTCTCTCTTTCCCATGTGTAATCTCCCCTGGGTACACGGGGAGGGTGGTCCCCGTTTCGCCGGAGAGTAACCCGTTACAGATTCACCGACAAAGGAAAATTCCGAACGGGATTTCCCCCTAAATCGGCAACAATCCAAGCGATCCTCCTTGCCGGTCCGACAGAAATCCTGTCAATTCGTTGCGACGTGCAACGAGGAGGAGAATTATCGTGGGCTACCTGAAATCCACACCCAACCGCGACGGCTATTTCGGCGACTACGGCGGGGCGATGCTGCCGCCGCCGCTCGAGCCGCATTTCAAGGAAATCCGCGAAGCCTATGATCGGATATCGAAATCGGCCGACTTCATCGCCGAGTTGCGCCTGATCCGCAAGCACTTCCAGGGCCGCCCGACCCCGATCAGCTATCTCAAGAACATGTCCGCCCGGCTCGGTGGTGCGCAGATCTATGCCAAGCGCGAAGACCTCAACCACACCGGGGCGCACAAGCTCAACCACTGCATGGGCGAGGGGCTGCTGGCCAAGTTCATGGGCAAGAAGAAGCTCATGGCCGAGACCGGCGCCGGCCAGCACGGGGTCGCCCTGGCAACCGCCGCGGCCTATTTCGGGATGGAATGCGAGATCCACATGGGCGAGATCGACATCGCCAAGGAAGCACCCAACGTCACCCGGATGAAACTGCTGGGGGCGACGGTGGTGCCGGTCGGCTTCGGCGGGCGCTCGCTGAAAGAGGCCGTCGACAGCGCCTTCGGCAGCTACATGGAGCAGGCCGACACCGCGCTCTTTGCGATCGGCTCGGTGGTGGGCCCGCACCCCTTCCCGATGATGGTGCGCGATTTCCAGCACGTCGTCGGCATCGAGGCGCGCGAACAATTCCTGGAGATGACCGGCGATCTTCCCGACATGGTTGCGGCCTGCGTCGGTGGCGGCTCCAACGCCATGGGTCTGTTCTCGGGTTTCATCGACGATGAGGGCGTCGCCCTTCACGGCGTCGAGCCGCTGGGCACCTCGTCCAATCTCGGCGACCATGCCGCGACGATCACCTTCGGCGAAGACGGCGACATCCACGGCTTCCGCACGCTCGTGCTGAAGACCGCCGAGGGTGAACCTGCCCCGGTTCACACCATCGCGTCCGGCCTCGACTATCCGGGCGTCGGCCCCGAACACGCCCACCTGCACAAGATCGGCAAGGTGAATTACACCGCGGCCGACGACAAGGAAGCGCTCGCCGCCTTCTATGCGGCGTCGCGCGAGGAGGGCATCATCCCGGCGCTCGAAAGCGCTCATGCGCTGGCGTTTGCGATGCGGGAAGCGCCGAAGAACCCCGGCAAGTCGATCCTGATCAACATGTCGGGCCGCGGCGACAAGGACATCGACTACGTCACCGAAACCTTCGGATTCGGCGACGAAGGCTGAAATGAAAAGCGCCGCCTCTCGGGGCGGCGCTTCGTCGTCTGGGTCATCTGTAGGGTGGGCGCCGACCCAAGGCCCTCAATACCTGTAGTGCTCGGGCTTGTAGGGCCCATCGACGGTCACGCCGATATAGGCCGCCTGATCGGGCCGGAGCTCGGTCAGCTTCGCCCCGATACGGCCGAGATGCAGCCGCGCGACTTTTTCGTCGAGATGCTTGGGCAGGATGTAGACCTCGTTGCCGTACGCATCGCCCCTGGTCCAGAGCTCGATCTGCGCCAGCACCTGGTTGGTGAAGCTCGCCGACATCACGAAGGACGGATGCCCGGTGGCGTTGCCGAGGTTGAGCAGGCGCCCTTCGGAAAGCAGGATGATCTTGTTGCCGGACGGCATCTCGATCATGTCCACCTGGTCCTTGATGTTGGTCCACTTGTGGTTCTTCAGCGCCGCGACCTGGATCTCGTTGTCGAAGTGGCCGATGTTGCCGACGATCGCCATGTCCTTCATCTCGCGCATGTGCTCGATGCGGATCACGTCCTTGTTGCCGGTGGTGGTGATGAAGATGTCGGCGGTTGCCACCTCGTCTTCCAGTCTGGTCACCTCGAACCCGTCCATCGCCGCCTGAAGCGCGCAGATCGGGTCGACCTCGGTCACCTTCACCCGGGCGCCGGCCCCGCGCAGAGAGGCCGACGAGCCCTTGCCGACATCGCCGTAGCCGCAGACCACGGCGACCTTGCCGGCCATCATCACGTCGGTGGCGCGGCGGATGCCATCGACCAGCGATTCCTTGCAGCCGTATTTGTTGTCGAACTTCGACTTGGTGACGCTGTCGTTGACGTTGATCGCCGGGAACGGAAGCGCACCGGTCTTCACCAGGTCGTAGAGGCGGTGGACGCCTGTGGTGGTCTCTTCCGACACGCCCTTGATCTGGTCGCGCACCCTGGTGAACCAGCCCGGGGTTTCGGCCATGCGCTTGGCGATCTGCTTGTGGATCACCTCTTCTTCTTCCGAGCCCGGCACGCCGAGGTCTTCGCCGGCTTCGGCGCGCGCCCCGAGCAGCACATAGAGCGTCGCGTCGCCGCCGTCGTCGAGGATCAGGTTGGGGCCGTCTGGAAACTGGAACGACCGGTCGAGATAATCCCAGTGCTCTTCCAGCGACTGGCCCTTGATGGCAAAGACCGGAACGCCGGCGGCGGCGATCACCGCGGCGGCGTGATCCTGGGTCGAGAAGATGTTGCACGAGGCCCAGCGCACGTCGGCGCCCAGCGCCACCAGGGTCTCGATGAGGGCTGCGGTCTGGATCGTCATGTGCAGCGAGCCGACAATGCGCGCGCCCTTGAGCGGTCTGGCCTCGCCGAACTCGGAGCGCAGCGCCATCAGCCCCGGCATTTCGGTTTCGGCAATGTCGAGTTCCTTGCGGCCGAACTCGGCGAGGGCAATGTCCTTCACGATATAGTCCTGGGTCACCATACGGGCCTCCATCAAATCTGGCTTGGCGCGGGGTTATCACCGCCCGCGTAAACAGGCAATGAGCGCGCATTGACAACCCTACTACGAACGCCATTCTGGCCCGGATCAGGAGAACACCATGCCACCTCCCCGCGCGTATCAGCGGATGCTGTCGGGCCGCAGGCTCGACCTGCTCGACCCGACGCCGATGGACATCGAGATCGAGGACATCGCCCACGGCCTGGCTTTCGTGGCGCGCTGGAACGGGCAGACCTCCGGCGACTGGCCCTATTCGGTGGCCGAGCATTCGCTGCTGGTCGAGGCGCTGTATTCGCGCATGAACCCGGGAAGCGGGGCGAAATGGCAGCTGGCCGCCCTGCTGCACGACGCCCCGGAATACGTGATCGGCGACATGATCTCACCGGTGAAATCGGCGGTGGGCCCGGCCTACGGCGCGCTCGACGACCGGCTGATGGCGGCGATCCACATCCGCTTCGGCCTGCCGGCCGAGGTGCCGGTGAAGATCAGGAAGGCGATCAAGAAGGCGGACAGGATCTCGGCCTGGCTGGAGGCGACGCAGATCGCGGGCTTTGCCCGGGCCGAGAGCGACAGGTTCTTCGGCAGGCCGGATCCGGAGATCATCCACGGGCTCGACATCCACCTGCGCCCACCGCGCCAGGTGCGGGAAGATTTCGTCGCCCGGCACGAGGAACTGCTGGCCGAAATCTAGGTGGGCGAAGGGTGGGCGAACTCGGACAGGGGGTCAGGTCTTTGATATTGTTACAGATAGCGCTAACTGGATCTTGCGGGCGAAGCCGCCGGGCGAAGCGCCCGGCGACCCGGCGCGAAAGGGGCCGCCGGTGACCTTTCTCATCCGCGCCGCCACGCTCGCCGACATCCGCCAGATGGCCGAGGTGGCCGGTCCGCCGGTCACGGTGCGAAGCCTCGCCGACTGGATGGACGGCGACAGCGCCTATGCCGCCTGGCACCTCATCGAGGACGACACCGGCCGGATCCTCGGGTTTCAGCACGTCGGCCGCAGCGAGGCTCTGCCGCGAGATTTCTGCGAGATCGCGACGTTTCTGGCGCCCGGACCGCTTCCGCCCGGCGCCAGCGCGCGTCTGTTCGAGGCCACCGCCGCAACCGCGCGACTGCTGCGCTACGCGGCGATCTCGGCCCGGATTGCCACCGATAATGTCGCAGCCCGGATCTACTACCAAAACCGGGGTTTCAGGCTCTATTCCAGCGAAAACTCTCGCGTCTCGATGCGCTTCGATCTCGATTGAACGCTGGGCCCAGCGGTAACAGTCGTTCCGGGCGTGGCGCGCCGTGACGCCACGCCCGATACGGGATCCGCCAGGTCTACAGAATTTCCGTCCCGGCCTGGCGGGCGTGGCGTTCACCAAAAACCGCGCCGGTAGCGGATCAGTTTGTCCAGCGCCTCGCGTTCGCGCCGGCTTTCTTCCTCGCGCCGGTTGCGCAGGTGGTGCTCGCGATCGAAGGGCGTGCCCTCGAAGGGGTGGGTGCGGGTTGCGTTGCGAAAGACAGAGGCCATGATTCCGAACATGTCGTGCTCCTTTGTTGTAAGTCTCTGTCGTCAAGACACCACAAAAAGCGCTGGAAACGAAATTGATATGGTTTCATGGCTGTAAGGTGTACTATCATATGACATGGACTGGCACAGCCTTCCCTCGCTGGCGGCCCTGAGGGCCTTCGATGCGCTTGCCCGGACCGGGAGCCTTTCGGCCGCCGGCCGTCGGCTCAACGTGACCCATGCGGCCATCGCCCAGCATCTGCGCAGCCTCGAAGCGCATTTCGGTGCGGTGCTCGCCACCCGCGACGGACAGGCCATGCGGCTCACCGATACCGGGCGAGAGCTTGCCGAAGCCTTGGGGGAAGGGTTCGACCGGATTGGCGAAGGTGTGGCCCGGATCATGGACCGGACGGCGGATCGCCCGGTGGTCGTGACCCTGACCCCCTCCTTCGCCGAAACCTGGCTGATGTCGCGTATCGGTACCTTCTGGGCCGCACACCCGGAGATCGAACTGCGGCTTGCGCCCTCGAACGCGCTCGCCGACCTGCGCCGCGACGGCATCGACATTGCCATTCGGTTCGGCAATGGCACCTGGCCGGGCTGCGATGTCGAACCGCTGGACGTGAGCCGTTTCGTCGTCGTCGCCGCGCCGGGCTATTCGCGCGCCGACGGGCTCGACGCCCTTCTCGCCGAGCGCGGGCACACCTGGTTCTTTTCCGCCGCCACCAACGAACAAAGGGTCTGGGGCGCCGCCATCGGTGTGGATTTCGCCCGGGAAACCGTGCGCGAGATGCCCTCGAACGCCCTTGTCCTCGGCGCGGTGCGCGCCGGTCTCGGGCTGGCGGTGCAATCGCGCACATTGGTGGAGGCCGACCTCGATGCCGGCGCGATGGTCGCGTTGCACGAAGAAGACGACGCGCGCGGCCTCGGCTACCACATCGTCACCCGCCCCGGCGTGCTGTCACCGGGCGCCAAAGCCTTCCGGGCCTGGCTGCGCGCGGCGGCGCGTCAGGCCAGAACGCCGCAGGTCTGACCGGCACCGCCCGCGGCGCCGCGCCAGCCGACGAAGCGCTCGTCGGTGAAGGTCAGCACCAGGTCGCCCCAGGCGATCTGCTGGCGCACGCCGCTCGGGCAGCCGTCGAGCCCGAGCGCGCGGCCGGGGCCGAGCTCGCGTTCGAGCGCCGCGATCACCCCGGAGGGGGCGCGGCCGAAATCGATCCGCTGGCCATCCGTGCCCATGATCCCCGGGCCGACGATCGCCAGCCCGCCCGCATCGGTTTCAAGCTGGATGCCGCGCGGCTTTTCCTTGGCGAAGGGGTTCAGGTTGGGACCGCCCCCGCCGCAGCCGGCAAGAACCAGACACAAGACCAGCGCAATGCGGCTCACTTCGGGCTCCGCTTGGCGAGGATGCGCTGCAGCGTGCGACGGTGCATGTTGAGCCGCCGCGCGGTCTCGGAGACGTTGCGGTCGCACAGCTCGTAGACCCGCTGGATATGCTCCCAGCGCACCCGGTCGGCGCTCATCGGGTTGTCGGGCGGCGGCGGCAACTCGTCGCCGCTGGCAAGCAGCGCCTTGACGATATCGTCGGCATCGGCGGGTTTCGACAGATAATCGGTCGCGCCGGCCTTGACCGCAGCGACCGCTGTGGCGATGGCGCCGTAGCCGGTGAGCACCACGATCCGCGCTTCGGGACGCTTCTCGCGGATGGTCTCGACCACGTCGAGCCCGTTGCCGTCTTCGAGCCTGAGATCGACCACCGCATAGGCCGGCGGTCTGGCCGCGGCCCTGGCCTTGCCGTCGGCAACCGTCTCGGCTGTTTCGGTGTCGAATCCGCGCTTTTCCATCGCCCGGCTCAGCCGGCGCAGAAACGGCTCGTCATCGTCGACCAGGAGGAGCGACTTGTCGTCGCCGAGTTCCTGCAACTGGTTGTCCGACATGGGATTCCCCCCGATCTGTTCGCCCGTCTGGCGCACACTATGCGCATGGTCGCCGCAGGTCAATTTATCGCAGGCGCGAAACCGCCCCTGTCAGCGCGCGCCCGCGTCGAGAAAACACCCGACCCGCTCGGCCATTTCCGCCGGCGTCACATCGCGTTTGAAGAACTCGGCAAAGCCGGTCTCGGGCAGCATCAGGTAGGTGAAGGTGGAATGGTCGACCAGGTAGAAATCCGGATCGGGGTCTTCTTCCTTCTTGAAATAGGCCTTGTAGGCCTGTGCCGCGGCCTGGATCTGCTCGAGCGTGCCGGTGTAGCCGAGCGCATCGGGGTGCAGGTAATCGGTGAAATCGCGTAGGCGTTCCGGGTCGTCGCGTTCGGGATCGACCGAGATCATCGCCATCGCGACGTCATGGCCCGCGGCGGCGAGCAGGTCGATCGCCTCGGCGGTGCGGGCGTTGTCGGTCGGGCAGATGTCGGGGCAATAGGTGTAGCCGAAATAGATCAGCGTCGGCTTGCTGATCAGCTCGGCTTCGGTAACCGCCGCGCCGTTTTCGTCGACCAGCGACACCGGACCGCCGATCGACGCCACGCCGGTGCCGACCGAGGAGGCGCGGCACTGGGCAAAGGGATCGTCGCTGCCGGTTCCGACCCCCACCACCCACCAGGCCCCGCCGGCCAGAACGGCGGTCGCGACGACGGCGGAAATGACAATGGCACTGCGCATGGGGGCCTCCTTTTTCCGACGGCATTGATCCTGTATGCGCCGGCAACATACAAGAGGGGGATGCGGCAAGAGAGCCACCCCGCGGGATCGTGATGACCGACACAACGCCTTCGCTGTTCGCAGCCGACCAGACCGGGCGCCGGGTAAGGCTGCGCACGCTCACGGTCCTGCGCTGGGCCGCCGTGGCCGGGCAGATCGTGGCGATCGCGGCCAGCCAGCGGCTGTTCGGCCTGCAGATCGCGCTCGGCCTCTGCGCCGTGGCCATCGGCGCCTCGATCATCGCCAATGTGGTGTTTCACTTCGTCTTTCCCGAAAACCGGCGGCTGAACGAACGCGAGGCGACGATGATGCTCGCCTTCGACACGGTGCAGCTGGGCTTTCTGCTGGCCGTGACCGGTGGGCTCAACAACCCCTTTGCCATGCTGATCGTCGCCCCCGTGACGGTGGCCGCCACCGCGCTTTCGTTCGGCCCGACCCTGGTGATCGGCCAGATTGCCGTCGCGCTGGTGTCGATCATGGCCTGGGTCTATGTGCCGCTCACGACCGCTTCGGGCGAGGTCTTCGCCCTTCCCGATCTGTTTGCGCTGGGCCATTGGGTGGCCATCCTGGTCGCCGTCGGTTTCGTCGGGGTCTACACCCGCCAGGTCAGCGCCGAGATCCAGTCGATGAGCCAGGGCCTGCTGGCGACCCAGATGGCGCTCGCCCGCGAGCAGAAGCTGACCGACCTCGGCGGAGTCGTGGCCGCCGCCGCACACGAGCTCGGCACCCCGCTCGCCACCATCAAGCTGGTCAGCTCGGAGATGATCGGCGAACTGGAGGAGGGAACGGAACTCTTTGACGACGCCCGGCTGATTCGCGACCAGGCGGACCGCTGCCGCGATATCCTTCGCTCGATGGGGCGATTGGGCAAGGACGACCTGCTGCTGCGCCAGGCCCTGCTCTCGGCGGTGATCGAGGAAGCCGCCGAGCCGCATCGCGATCGCGGCAAGGCGATCGTGGTGCAAACCTGTCCGGGGGGCGCCGTGCCGGGTGCCGACCCGATGGTGCTGCGCCGACCCGAGCTGATCCACGGGCTGCGCAACCTGATCCAGAACGCGGTCGACTTCGCCGCCACCACCGTCTGGGTCGAGATCTGCTGGACCGAGCGGCTGATCTCGGTGCGGATCATCGACGACGGCACCGGCTACCCGCCGCATCTTCTGGGCAGAATCGGCGATCCCTTCCTGCGGCGCGGGCGGCGCCAGGAACGCGACAGCCGGCGGCCGGAATACGAGGGCATGGGGCTGGGGCTGTTCATTGCCAAGACGCTGCTCGAACGCACCGGCGCCGAGCTGAGCTTCGTCAACGGCTCGGCGCCCTATACCGGCAAGCCCCATCCCGGCAAGCCGCTCGGCGCGATCGTCGAGGTGCGCTGGGCGCGCAAGAACGGAGCCGATGGGATCGAGGCCGAGGAGCGGAGCCCGGCGCTGGGCCAGAACGTCCATTTCGGGACCTGAACGGCGCGAGGGGCCTTAAGGCTTCGTTAACCTATACACGCATAGGGTTAACCAAGCACGCGTTCCATTCGGACCCCCATCATGAACAACACGCTCTTCGCTCTCACGCTCGTCGTCTCCGCCTTCGTCATCGCGCTGTCGGTTCTGCTCGCCTTCGGCCTGATCGACCGGCGCAGATCGAGCAACCTGAGACGGTTCAGCGAAGAGGAACGCGACCGGGTCGTCTTCATCTTCGAGAACGAGACCCTGCTCGACGCCACCCCGGCCGGCCGTCAACTGCTCGACTCGGCCCCGCGCAAGGGCACCGCCTGGGCGCACCTCGCCACGCTGCTTTCGCCGCGCTTCCCCCGGCTCGGCGAGCTGATCGGCGATCTGGCGGAGGTCGGCGAGATGCGGCTCCGCTCGGCCGACGGCGCCAGCCACCTGCGCGCCGAGTGGCATGACGGCGTGGCCCGGATCACCCTCGACGACGTCGACCCGGCCGAGCTGGCCACCGCCGGCTTCGACCAGCACAGCCTGATGGCACTGACCCAGGAGCTGAAGATCCTGCGCGCCAGCACCGAGGCCAACCCGTTCCCGCAATGGCGCGAGGGGCACAGCGGCGCGATCTCCTGGTGCAACGCGGCCTACATGGCGCTCGCCGATTCCGTCTCCGGCAGCGACGACGTGCCCCCCTGGCCGCCCGCCCGGGTGTTCAACCTCGACAACGACACCGCCGCCACCTTGCCGGACAGCACCGACGGCGCCCAGCACCGCGCCGCCGTGACCATCGGCCGCGAAGCCAAGCGCCACTGGTTCGAGGTGACCGAAACCACGGCGGCGGACGGCGAGAAGGTGTTTACCGCGATGCCGGCCGACCGGCTGGTGAAGGCGGAAACCTCGCTCCAGGAATTCGTCACCACCCTCACCAAGACCTTCGCCGCCCTGCCGATCGGGCTGGTGATCTTCGACCGCGCCCGCGAACTTGCCCTGTTCAACCCGGCGCTGATGGACCTCACCCTGCTGCCCGCCTCCTTCCTGATCTCGAAACCCAGCCTCTCGACCTTTCTCGACCGGCTGCGCGAATCGCGGATGATGCCGGAGCCGAAGGACTACCGCAGCTGGCGCCAGCAGATGTCGGACCTCGAGGCCGCGGCCCAGAACGGCACCTACGAGGAAACCTGGGCCCTGCCGACCGGTCAGACCTACCGGGTGACCGGTCGGCCGCATCCCGATGGCGCCGTGGCGCTGCTGTTCGAAGACATCTCGGCCGAGGTCTCGGTGTCGCGCCGGTTCCGCACCGAGCTCGAAACCGGGCAGGCAGCCCTCGACGCCCTGCCGCAGGCGATCGCGGTCTTCGGCCCCGGCGGCACGCTGTCGATCTCCAACGCCGCCTATGCGCGGCTCTGGGGCAGCGACCCGTCGACGAGTGTCGGCACGGTCAGCATCCGCGATGCACTCGCCGCCTGGCAGGCGCGCTCGGCACCGACCCCGGCCTGGGACGAATTGCGCCGTCTCATCGCGCAATCGGATCGGCACGGCATCTGGCGGACCCGGATCGCACTGACCGACGGGCGCTCGCTGCTCACCCGGGTGACGCCGATTGCCCGCGGCGCGACGCTGGTCGATTTCACCGTCGCGGCGGCCCCCAAGGTCGCGCCGAAACCGGCGCCCGCACCGATCGCGCGTCAGCCCAAGGCGGACGCCGCGTCGAGCTCGCCGCTTCTGGCCTGACCGGCACCGGGCAGGGAAACGACGCCGCGCCGCTTGCAGCAAGGGACGGCTGAGGTACAACGGGGCGATGACCGCGCCGTTTTTCCTTGCCACCTTCGCCTCTCCCGAAGACACCGCCCGCTTCGCCGCCGCCCTCGCGCCGGGCCTGCGGGCGGGTGACACCCTGCTGCTCGAAGGTCAGATCGGCGGCGGCAAGACCCATTTCGCCCGCGCCCTGATCCAGGCTCGCCTCCGCTGCGACGGCGCCCCGGTCGAAGACGTGCCCTCGCCGACCTTCACCCTGGTTCAGACCTACGACACCGGAAAGATCGAGATCTGGCACGCCGATCTCTACCGGCTGACCCATCCCGACGAGGTCGAGGAGCTTGGTCTCGCCGAGGCCTTTGCCGAGGCCGTCTGCCTGGTCGAATGGCCCGACCGGCTTGGCGACCTGGCACCCGCAAACGCCCTGGTGCTGCGCTTCACCCCCGGCGACGGATCGCAGACCCGGATCCTCTCGGCCGGGTCCGACGATCCGGCCTGGGCCGGACGGCTCGCGGCGGCCTGGGACGGCCTGGAACGGATCGCGACATGACGGCTGCGCGCAGGGCCGAGATTGCGCGCCTGCTGGCCCGCGCCGGCTGGGCCGGGTCGCAGCGTGAACCGCTCGCCGGCGACGCCTCGGGCCGGCGCTACGAACGGTTGCGACAGGGGGCCGACACCCGGGTGCTCATGGACGCCCCCGACGCGCAGCACAGCACCGCGCGGTTCATTGCGGTCGCCTCCCATTTGCGCGCCTGTGGCCTGTCGGCGCCGCGGATCTTCGCCAGCGATGCGGCACGCGGCCTGCTGCTGCTGGAAGATTTCGGTGACACAGGCTACCCCGAGCTTCTCGACGCCGACCCGTCGCGCGAAGGTGCCCTGTTCGACGCCGCCACGGAGGTGCTGGTTGCCCTGCACGCCCACCCGCCGCCGCAGGGCCCCGATCTCGGTCCCGCCACGCTCACCGACCAGGCCGGCCTTGTCTACGACAGCTACCTGCCCGCGCTCACCGGCACGGATGCCCCGCAGGCGCGCCGCGCGATGCAGGCGGCGATGGCGGCGGCTTTCGCGGCGCTGCCACCCTGGTCGCCGGTGCTTGTGCTCAGAGACTATCATGCCGGAAACCTGTTCGCGCTTGCCGACCGGACCGGCCCCGGGCGCGTCGGGCTGATCGACTTTCAGGACGCCGGGCTCGGCCATCCGCTCTACGATCTCGTCTCGCTCGCGCGCGATGCGCGGCGCGACGTCCGGCCCGCGACCGTCGCCGCGATGCGGGCGCGCTACGCCGCCGCCACCGGGACCGACCCCGCCAGCGCCTGGCCGCTGCTCGCGGTTCAGCGCAACCTGCGGATCCTCGGTATCTTCGCCCGGCTGGCGCGCGACCTCGGCCGGCCGCACTACCTCGACTTCCTGCCGCGGACCTGGGCGCTGATGGTCGAAGACCTGCAACATCCGTCTCTAACCCGGCTGAAAACCTGCATATTCGCCGACCTGCCGCCGCCCACGCCCGACCTGATCGCAAGGCTGAAAGACAGATGCCGAACCAACCCCGCACCGTGATGATCTTCGCCGCCGGGCGCGGCACCCGCATGGGTGCGCTGACCGAGGCCCGGCCCAAGCCGCTCATCGAGGTGGCCGGCCGGCCCCTGATCGACCACGCGCTCGCCCTCGCCGAAGCCGCCGGGCTCGACCACCTGGTCGCGAACCTGCACCACCTGCCCGACCGGCTCGCCGCCCATCTCGCCCCGCGCGGGGTCAGGATCTCGCTCGAGGCCGACCGGCTGCTCGAAACCGGCGGCGGGCTGCGGCGGGCGCTGCCGCTGCTCGGACCCGACCCGGTGTTCACCATCAACGCCGATGCGGTCTGGACCGGGGCCAATCCGTTCGAGGAACTGGCCGCCGCCTGGGATCCGGACAGGATGGACGCGCTCTTGCTGCTGGTACCGCGGGTCCGCGCGACCGGTCACGAAGGTGCGGGCGATTTTCACCTGCGGGCGGATGGCCGTCTGGAACGGGGGCCCGGGCTGGTCTACGTTGGGGCGCAGATCATCCGCACGGATGGGTTGGGCGCGGTGGAGGACGAGGTGTTTTCGTTGAACCTGGTATGGGACGCGATGGCGGCCGCGGGCCGTCTGTTCGGCGCCGTGCACAAAGGCGGGTGGTGCGACGTCGGTCACCCCGGCGGGATCGCCGCGGCCGAGGCGATGCTGGCGCGCGACCGCGATGTTTGAGCCGACCGACGGCCCACGGCTCTTCGGCCTGCCCCCCGGGGTCGACTACCCGGCAGCGGTGGTCGCGGGCCTCATCGCCCGGATCGAGGGCGCCCCGCCCGAAGCCCTCGCCCGCGTGACCCTGTTCGTCAACACCCGGCGGATGGGGCGGCGGTTGTCGGAACTCTTCGATACCGGGCCGGGCCGGCTGCTGCCGCGCATCCGGCTGGTCACCGATCTCGGCCGCGACGCGGCGTTCGCCGACCTGCCGCCGGCGGTTTCGCCGCTGCGCCGGCGGCTGGAACTTGCCGAATTCGTCGCCCAGCTGCTCGACGCGCAGCCTGACCTCGCACCGCGCGCCGCAATCTACAGCCTTGCCGACAGCCTCGCCGGTCTGGTCGACGAAATGCAGGGCGAAGGGGTCGACCCCGACCGGATCCGCGCGCTGGACGTGAGCGATCTGTCCGGCCACTGGCAGCGCAGCCTGACCTTTCTCGACGTGGTCGAGCGGTTTTTCGGCAGCGACAGCGGCGAGCCGCCCGACGTCGAGGCGCGGCAGCGGCGGGTGATCGAACGGCTGGTGACCCTGTGGCAGCGCGACCCGCCGCAGGCACCCGTTTTGATGGTCGGATCGACCGGGTCGCGCGGCGCCACCCAGCTGCTGATGCGCAGCGTCGCGCTTCTGCCGCAGGGCGCCGTGATCCTGCCCGGGTACGACTGCGACCAGCCGCGGGATGTCTGGGACCGGCTCTGGAGTGCCGACGGGATGCCGGCGGAAGACCATCCGCAGTTTCGCTTCGCCCGGCTGATGCAGGCGCTCGGTTGCGGGCCGGACACGGTGCGGCCCTGGTCGGCGGCGACCGCGCCGGTGCCGCGCCGCAACGCGCTGGTCTCGCTCGCCCTCAGACCGGCGCCGGTGACCGACCGGTGGCGCGAGGAAGGGCCGGGTTTCGAGGGCATCGCCGAAGCCGCCGCGGGGATGACGCTGATCGAAGCGCCGAGCCCGCGCGCCGAGGCCGGCGCCATCGCTTTGGTGCTGCGCGAGGCGGTGGACGCGGGACAGGCCGCGGCCCTCATCACCCCCGACCGCACCCTTGCCCGGCAGGTGACCGCTGCCCTCGACCGGTGGCGGATCGAACCCGACGACAGCGCCGGCAGGCCGCTGCCGCTGACCCCGCCCGGGCGGTTGTTGCGCCAGGTGGCCGACCTCATCGGCACCCGGCTGACCGGCCCCGGCCTGCTCGCGCTGTTGAAACATCCGCTCACCAATACCGGGTCGGATGCGCGCGGCGAGCACCTGCGCCACACCCGCGACCTCGAGCTTGAAGCGCTGCGCGACGACATGCCCTACCCGACGGCGCAAAGCCTGACCGCCTGGGCCGGCAAGCACGCGGATCGGCGGTCCTGGGCCGGCTGGCTCGCGCCGCTCCTCGAGGCCTTCGGCCCGGGCGGGGTGCGGCCGCTGACGGAGCATGTCGCCCGGACCATCGACCTTACCGAGCGGGTCGCGGCCGGACCCGCCGGGACCGGAAGCGGCGCCCTCTGGGACAAACCCGCAGGCCGCGAGGCGCGCCGGGTGACCGAGGAGCTGCGACGCGAAGCCGGTTTCGGCGGCCATTTCAGCCAGGCCGATTTTCGCGACCTCTTCGCCGCCGTCCTGCAGCGCGGCGAAGTGCGCGACCCGGTGGCGCCGCACCCCGATGTGCAGATCTGGGGCACGCTGGAGGCACGGGTCCAGGGTGTCGACCGGGTGATCCTCGCCGGCCTCAATGACGGCACCTGGCCCGAACTGCCCACGCCCGACCCGTGGATGAACCGCCGGATGCGCCACGATGCGGGTCTATTGATGCCGGAACGGCGCATCGGCCTGTCGGCGCATGATTTCCAGCAGGCGGTTGCCGCGCGCGAAGTGGTGCTCACCCGGGCGATCCGAAACGACGAGAGCGAAACCGTGCCGTCGCGCTGGCTCAACCGCCTCACCAACCTGATGCGGGGCATGTCGGACGAGGGGGCCGCAGAACTCGACGCCATGCGCGCCCGCGGCCAGCGCTGGCTGGCGCAGTCCGAAGCGCTCGACGCCGCCGCGGGTGCCGACCCCGCGCCGCGCCCCTCGCCGCAGCCCCCGGTGGCGGCCCGGCCGAAGAGGCTCTCGGTCACCCGGATCTCGAAACTCGTGCGCGATCCTTACGCGATCTATGCCGAGAAGGTGCTGGGTCTCTCGCCGCTGACCCCGCTGAACCCCTCGGCCGATGCGCCGCTGCGCGGCACGATCCTGCATGAGGTGATGGAGCGCTTCATCAAGGATACGCCCGCCGGTGAAGATCCGCGCGAAGGCCGCGACCGGCTGATGGACGTGGCGCGCGACGTCCTCGAAGACCGGGCCCCCTGGCCCGCCGCCCGTGTGCTCTGGCTCGCGAAGCTCGGCCGCGTGGCGGATGCGTTTCTGGCCGGCGAGGCGGACCGGCGATCGCGCGCCGAACCGGCTGCGATCGAGGCGCGCGGCGAAATGCGCTTCGACAGGCTCGATTTCACTCTCTCCGCCAGCGCCGACCGGATCGACCGCGACGCTGACGGCGCGCTCTATATCTACGATTACAAGACCGGTACGATCCCGACGAAAAGGCAGCAGGAGCATTTCGACAAGCAGCTCTATCTCGAGGCGATGATGGCCGAGGCGGGGGCCTTTGCCGGGGTCGGCCGGGCACGGGTGGCCGAGGTGGCCTATATCGGCCTCGGGGCCAGCACGACGTTCGACCGCATCGAGATCGGCCCGGAGATCGTCGCCGCGACCCGCGAGGGGCTGACCGCTCTGATCGAGGCCTACCGCGACCGGGCGCAGGGCTACACCGCCCAGCGACTGCCCGAGAAACTGTCTTTTACAGGCGATTACGATCACCTGTCGCGGCTCGGCGAATGGGATCTCGCGACGACCGCCCAGCCGCAGGAGGTGGGCGATTGAAACACGACGACGCCACCCAGCGCCAGATCGAGGCCGCCGACCCGACGGCCAACACCTGGCTTTCGGCCAACGCGGGGTCGGGCAAGACCCGGGTGCTGACCAACCGGGTCGCGCGGCTGCTGCTCACCGGCGTCTCGCCGCAGAACATCCTCTGCCTGACCTATACCAAGGCCGCTGCGAGCGAGATGCAGAACCGGCTGTTCGGGACGCTCGGCGAATGGGCGATGAAGCCCGCGGATGCGCTGCGCGAGGAGCTGGGCGGGTTGGGGGTCGAGGATACCGGCGATCTCGCGCAGGCGCGGCGGCTGTTTGCCGCGGCGATCGAGACCCCGGGCGGGCTCAAGATCCAGACGATCCACTCGTTCTGCGCCGCGATCCTCAGGCGGTTTCCGCTCGAAGCCGGGGTCAGCCCGCAGTTTCAGGAAATGGACGACCGCTCGGCCAAGCTGTTGCAGGCGGATGTGCTCGACGACATGGCGCTGGGGAAGGGGCGCGCGACGCTCGAAGCGCTGGCGCGGTTTTTCACCGACAGCGATTTCACCGGGCTCACGGCGGAGATCGTCCGCCGGCGGGGCGGGTTTGCTGTCGACATCGCCGACGACGAGATCTGGCGCTGGTTCGACCTGGAGCCGGGGTTCGGAGAGGCGGAACTGGAGGCGCTTGCCTTCGCGCCGGGGGACGGACGCCTGATCGCACAGATCAGACCTGTGCTGGCCGCGGGCTCGTCGACGGAACAGAAGGCCGCTGCGAAACTCTCCGGCATCGACCCCGACGCCCTGAGCCTGCACGACCTGCCCGATCTCGAAAACGTCCTGCTGACCGGCAGCGGGGCAAAGGAGCCGTTTTCGGCAAAGATAGGGACGTTTCCGACCAAGGCGACCCGCGAGGGCGCAGCCCTTGCCCTGGTGCCCGCGCTCGACGGGTTGATGGCGCGGATCGAAGCGGCCAGACCGCGACGCCTTGCCCTCGAGGCCGCCCGCAAGACCCGTGCGCTGCACCGCTTCGCCCGGCCTTTCGTGGCCGAGTACGAAGCCCGCAAACAGGCCCGCGGCTGGCTCGACTTCGACGACCTGATCCTGCGCGCCGGGCAGTTGCTCAACGATCCCGGCCTTGCCGCCTGGGTGCTCTACCGGCTCGACGGCGGCATCGACCACATCCTCGTCGACGAGGCGCAGGACACCTCGCCCGACCAGTGGCGGGTGATCGAGAGCCTGGCGCGCGAGTTCACCAGCGGCGAGGGCGCGCGGCCGGAACGCAAGCGCACGTTGTTCGTGGTCGGCGACATGAAACAGTCGATCTACTCGTTCCAGGGCGCCGACCCGACCGGGTTTACCCGGATGCAGGGGCAGTTCGAAGGCGCTTTCGGGCAGGTGGGCGTGAAGCTGCGGAACATGGAGCTGGATTATTCTTTCCGGTCGTCGGACGCGGTGCTGTCCTTCGTCGATCATGCGCTGGAAACCGCGCCGGGGCTCGGGCGCAAGGTGAAACATCTGACCTTGGACTCCACCCGGCCCGGTCGGGTCGATCTCTGGCCGGTGGTCGAGAAGGAAGACGACGCCGAGCCCGCGCACTGGACCGATCCGGTCGACATGCCGGCGCCGACCGACGCCCCGGTGAAGCTTGCGGGGCTGATCGCCGACAACATCGCGGCGATGCTGCAATCAGGGACTGTTCCGGTGAAAGACGGCGGTCTCCGGCCGATCACCGCCGGCGACGTCATGGTGCTGGTCCGGCGGCGGTCGGCGCTGTTCCACCAGATCATCCGCGCCTGCAAGGCCCGCGGCGTGGCCGTGGCGGGGGCCGACCGGCTGCGGATCGGCGGCGAGCTGGCAGTGAAGGACCTGACCGCGGTGCTGGCCTTTCTGGCGACCCCGGAAGACGACCTTTCGCTGGCCGCCGCGCTGCGCTCGCCGCTGTTCGGGCTCAGCGAAGACGATCTGTTCCGCCTCGCCCACGGGCGCGAGAAAACCTATCTGTGGAATGTGCTGCGCAAGGCCGATGACCGGTATGCCGAGGCCGTGGCCTGTCTCGACGACCTGCGCGGGCAGGTGGACTATCTGCGCCCTTACGAGCTGATCGACCGCATCCTCACCCGGCATGGCGGGCGCCGGCGCCTGGTCGCCCGCCTGGGCACCGAGGCCGAGGACGGGATCGACGCGCTTCTGGCCCAGGCCCTCGCCTATGAACGGATCGAGGTGCCCAGCCTCACCGGCTTCCTGACCTGGCTCGCGGCGGAAGAGGTCGAAATCAAGCGCCAGATGGACAGCGCCGGCGACCGGGTGCGGGTGATGACGGTGCACGGGGCCAAGGGGCTCGAAGCGCCGGTGGTGATCCTGCCCGATACCGGCAAACGCAAGGCGAACGACCGCGACCGGCTGGTGGAGACGGAGACCGGCACCGCCTGGAAGATCGCCAAGGACGAGGCCCCGCCGGAGCTGCGCGCAGCCGCCGATGGGCGCGCGGAGCGCGAACGCGAAGAGGCGATGCGCCTCTTCTACGTGGCGACGACCCGGGCCGAGAGCTGGCTGATCATTGCCGCCGCGGGAGATGTCGGAAAAACCGGCGACGGCGAGACCTGGTACCGGATCGCCGAGGCCGGGATGGCGGCGGCAGGTGCGGTGAAATGCATCTTCAACGGCGAGGCCGGGTGGCGCCACGAGACCGGGGAGTGGCGCGCTGACGTGACCCCCCTGGAGACGGCAGCGCCGGACGCGCCTGTCGCCCTGCCCGCCTGGGCGCAGGAAATCCCGCCCGCGCCGGCGCCCAGGCCACGCCCGCTGTCGCCCTCCGATCTGGGCGGGGCCAAGATCCTCGTCGGGCCCGAAGGCGCACCGGACCCGGACGACACCGAGGCGGCGCTGAGACACGGGCGCCAGGTCCATCGCCTGCTGGAATTCCTGCCGGGGTACAGGCGGGAAGACTGGCCGGAGACCGTGCGCGCGCTGCTTGCCTTCGGCGAGGATGCCGCATCCATCGCCGAGGCGGATGCCCTTCTGGACGAGGCGCGCCGGGTTTTGGACGCGCCGGACCTGGCCCTCCTGTTCGCGCCCGATACCCTGGCCGAGGTCGAGATCTCGGCCCCCGCCGGCGCCGGAAGCTCCCGGCGCATCCACGGCATCATCGATCGTCTGATCGTCGATCCGGCTCGGGTGCGCGCGGTGGATTTCAAGACCAACCGGGTCGTCCCCGACCGGGCCGAGGCTATCCCCGAGGGCATCCTGAGGCAGATGGGCGCCTACGAAACGGCCCTGTCGGCGATCTATCCGGGCCGGACGATCGAGACCGCGATCCTGTGGACACGGCAGGCAAAGGTGATGGATCTTCCGCCGGGGCTCGCCCTGCGCGCTTATGGCCGACTTGACGCGGGCCAAGGCGGTTCCTAGGTTCGGAGCAACTTTTATTCAAGGAGTCTAATATGACCACCACCACCGTGACCGACGACACCTTCGAACAGGAGGTCCTGAAGAGCGACGTTCCCGTCGTCGTGGACTTCTGGGCCGAATGGTGCGGTCCCTGCAAGATGATCGGCCCGGCTCTCGAAGAGCTCGCCGTGCAGTACGAGGGCAAGATCAAGATTGCCAAGGTGAATGTCGACGAAAACCCGGCCTCGCCCGCGATGATGGGCGTGCGCGGGATCCCGACGCTGTTCCTGTTCAAGGACGGTCAGGTGGTGTCGCACAAGATCGGCGCGGCGCCGAAAGCGGCGCTCGACAGCTGGATCAAGGAAGCGATCTGATCGTCGCAGCCGTTTCGGTCGATGACATGCCAACGCCCGGGAGCCGGTCTCCCGGGCGTTTTCTTGCCCGACCTCCCGACTGGCCGGCAACACGTAAAAAAAAAACCCCGCCTCGAGGGCGGGGTTCTTCTCGGACCGTAGTGGCCCGATATGTCTTCGAACCTGGATCAGAGGAGCCAGATCGCGGCGCCAACCATGGCCAGGAAAACCAGCGGCACGATGATGCCGGCCGACGAAGACGAAGTCGTGGTTTCGACCACGATTTCCGGCTCGATGATCGGCGGGGCAACGGTGCCGGCGTGGGCGGCGGTGGCGGCAAGAGCGGCAACGGCCGCAACAAGCAGGGTTTTTTTCATGTTAATCTCCAATTGTCCTTCCGACGCGAACGCCGGAACAAGGGTAGTCTGTACCTCGTGCGCTTAGAAAACCGAACCCTTGATTTTTTGCAACCGGATTCGGACAAAACATGCCCGGGGTGTCAGATTAGCAACACCTGTGTGCCGACCTTCGTGAGGGCAAAAAGTTCAGCAATATGTTCATTGTAGAGGCCGATGCATCCGTTGGAGCTGCGCCGTCCGATCTTGCGTGTGTCGTGTGTTCCGTGGATCCGGTAATACTGCCACGAGAGGTAGAGCGCATGGGTTCCGAGCGGGTTGTCGGGCCCCGGCGGGATGTAGCTCGGCCACTCCGGATTGCGCTTGAGCATGCTCGGTGTCGGGCTCCAGCTGGGCCCTTCGACTTTCTGGGTCACCGAGGTGCGGCCGCGGCGGGTCATTTCCTCGGTCAGCGGCACCGAGGTCGGGTAGAGCTTGTAGATACTCTGGTCTTGCGACCAGTAGTGCAGCGCCCGGCTGACGGTATCGACGAGGATCGCCCCGTTTTTCGTGTTGGAAAAATACGGCCGCCAGTCGAGAGACCGGAAGCTCGAGATATTGCGTCGGACCAGTTCCTTGTCGTTCGCAATGTATTCGGGTTCGCTCTGCGCACGTGCCGGCACAGCCGCGAGCCCTGCGGTGGCCGCCAGGGCGCTCGTCAGAAACGCCCGGCGGTCGACTTTATCAAACGGTCGTGAGTCCATCACTTCCCATTCCTGCATTGCCTCAAAATCGCGGGGCATATATAGAGCGCCCCACTTGGCATCGCAAATCAATCCGGCGTCAGCGGGCCGATTTCCGCGCGCCGATATGTTCGAATTGTGACACATGCCGGGGAGAATGAGCCAAATTAGCAACGTTTTGGGTATAGCAGATGATACGCGCTCTCGGCATGATCCTGGCACTGAGCCTCGGCCTTGCGGCCTGCTCCACCGGACCTACGCGGCTCGGACCGGACGGCAAACCGGTGCCCGGGATCTACAAGATCTCGTCTTTCGAGCAGAACAAGATCACCTACCGGATGTTGGATTCGATCAACGAGCTGCGCGCCGCCTCGGGCTCCGCGCCACTCCAGCTCAACGCCCAGCTCACCGCCGCCGCCGCCACACATTCGCGTGACATGCATGTGCAGAACCGGCCCTGGCATTTCGGCTCCGACGGCTCGTCGCCGCTCGATCGGGTCGTGCGCACCGGCTACCCGGGCATGATGCTGGGTGAAAACATCTCCGAAACCTACGAAACCGAGCTCGAGACCCTGGCCGCCTGGATGCGGGAAAAGGACACGCGCGACGTGATTCTCGACCAGCGGGCGCGCAACCTCGGGTTCGCCTGGTACCAGGAAACGAACGGCAAACTCTGGTGGACGCTGCTGACCGGCACCTGAGCACGCCCGGACCGGGTGCGTTGCCCGCTGGGCCGGATCCGGCCCGACGCCGCCGCCCCTCTACCGGCTGAATCCCGCCACAAGTTCGATATGGGTGGACCAGCGAAACTGGTCGACCACCGTCAGCCGGTCGAGCCGGTAGCCGGCGGCGATGAGCGTCGCGGCATCGCGCGCAAAGGTCACCGGATTGCACGAGACGGCTGCGATCCGGGGCACATCGGCGCGGGCAAGCTCCGCCACCTGCGCCTCGGCACCGGCGCGGGGCGGATCGATCACCACCGCGTCGAAGCCTTTGAACTCGTCGGGCAGGAGCGGCCGGCGGAACAGATCGCGCACGTCGGTGGTCACCCGCTTCAGGCCCTCCGCCTTGCGCCAGCCGGCATCGAGTGCGGCGAGCATCCCGGCCTCGCCGTCGACGGCATGGACTTCGGCCGTTTCCGCCAGCGGCAGCGCGAAAGTGCCGCTGCCGGCAAACAGATCGGCGACCCGCGCCGCCCCGTCCAGAGCCGCCCGCACCCCGGCGAGCAAGGCGACCTCGCCCGCCTTCGTGGCCTGGAGAAATGCGCCGGGCGGCGGGATGACGCGGGCCCTGCCGAACAGCTGCGCCGGCGGCGCGATGAGCGCGATGACCTCGCCCTCCCAGCTGAGACGCGCCAGGCCACGCCGGCCGGCGAGTGCCGCAAGACGGGACTCCAGCGCCGCGTCAAGCGGCTTGCCGCCGGTCACCGCGACGTCCAGGCCACCGTCGGACAGTGCCAGGTTGAGCCGCAGCGTCGATGTCCGCGAGGCGCCCTGTGCCACCAGGGCTTCGAGCGCGGGAAACGCGGCGATCAGGTCGGGGTGCAAGAGGTGGCAGTCGGGTATGCGGGTGATCGCGTCGGATTTCGGCGCGTGAAACCCGATCAGGGCCCCGCCTTTGGTGCGGCGGGCCGACAATACGGCGCGCCGGCGGGTGCGGGTGGGCGAGGTCTCTATTCCGCCCGGAATGGCATCCAACCCCCGCGCGACGAGGGCGCTGCGGACAACCCCGACCTTCCAGCCGGCTACGAATCCATCGCTGGCGTGTTGCAGCGCACAGCCGCCGCAGGACTTGTAGTGCGGACAAGGGGGACGCACCCGGTCGGGCGACGGCGTCACGATCCGGGGTGCGGCGATCCTGTCGCCCTCCAGCGCGCCCTCGACCACTTCGCCGGGCAGACAGCGCGCGACGAAGACCGGTCCCGGCGCGATTCCGTCGCCCTGATGTCCGAGCCGTTCAATCGTGACCTGCATCGGGCGCCTCCAGGAGGTCGTCTCGGGTCAAGGCAAAGCCGGACCCGATCCAGAGCGTCTCGAGCGCGGCCAGCCGGGCGCCGAGTGCGGGCCCCTTGTAGGCCGGCATCAGGTCGCGCGGTGCAACCGGGAACCGGGCCGCCGCGCCCCGGGCAATCGCCGCCTCCACTCCCTCGGCGACGGGGTGCTGCATCAGCGCCGCATTGAGCAGGGCAACGTCGCGGCCTTCGTCGGCGCCGAGGCGATAGCCAAGCTCCGCCGGCCCCGCCGCGGTGCCGAGATGCTGGGTGATGCGGGCGAGACGGCGCGCATCCGCCTTCGACAGCCGCAGCCGCTCCATGTGGTCGTCGCCGCCGAGGCAGGCCAGGCGGCGCATCGGATCGGGCGCGGCGCCCAGCGCCTGCTCGTGATGCACCAGGATCGGCAGCGCGCGCGCATCGGCACCGGGCAGAACGCACCCGAGCACGCCGGTCCGGGCCATCGCGGCAACGCTCGGGCCCGGGTCGGGAGCAGCAAGCAGTTTCTTTATCTCGGCCCCCACCCGTTCGCGCGAAAGCGTCTCTAATCCACCGCTGAGCGCCGAAATCGCGGCCAGCGCCTCGGCATCGAGCCCCGCTGCCGGGTCGCCGTACCAGGCATGAAACCGGAAGAACCGCAGGATGCGAAGGTAGTCTTCGCGGATCCGGTCGCGCGCATCGTCGATGAACCGCACCCGCCGCGCTTCGAGATCGGAGAGCCCCCCGAGCGGATCGGCAATCGTGCCGGTCGCGTCGGCGTAGAGCGCATTCATGGTGAAATCGCGCCGATGCGCGTCTTCCTCGATCGACCCGGCGTAGGCGACGACCGCGCGGCGCCCGTCGGTCTCGACGTCGCGGCGGAAGGTGGTCACTTCGAAGGGCGCGCCCTTGACCACCACCGTCACCGTGCCGTGGTCGAACCCGGTCGGCACCGGGTGGAAGCCGCGCGCTCTGGCCAGCGCCGTGACCCGATCGGGGGTCGCATCCGTGGTGATGTCGATATCGGAGATCGGCGCGCCGATGAGCGCATTGCGCACGCAGCCGCCGACGAACCAGGCCTGGTGGCCGCCCTCCACCAGCATCCGGCAAACGGATTGCGGCGCCTTGCCGGTGAGCCAGGGGTCGGTGATTCGGGCTTTCATGTCGCAAGTCCGTCTGCGAGGGCCCGCAGGATCCGGGCGGTGGCGCCCCAGATGTAATAGGGCCCGTAAGGCACCGTGTAGAACTGGCGCCTCACCCCCCGGAAGAACCGCGATTCGACGATGTAATGCGCCGGATCGGCGACATGGTCGAACGGAACGGTGAACACTTCATCGACCTCGCCCGCTTCCGGCACCGGCGTGAACGGCCGGGTGATCCGCCCAAGCACCGGGGTGACCAGGAACCCGGTCACCGTCTCGTGCGGCGCCAGGGTCCCGAGCACCTCGACGTCGCTGCGGCAAAGGCCGATCTCTTCCTCGGCCTCGCGCAGAGCCGCAGCGCAGGCATCCGCGTCGACCGCATCGACCTTGCCGCCGGGCAGGGCGATCTGGCCCGGATGGTGCTTCAGGCCGGACGATCTCTTGGTGAGATAGAGACGCAATCCTTGCGGGCTGTCTTCGATTCCGACGAGCACCGCCGCGCCGCGCAAGGTCCGGCCCTTCGGGCGCAGCTCGGGAACGAGGTCGAAATCCGACGACGCCGCGCCGCGCCCGGCTGCCTCGCGAAGCCTGTTGAACAGCTCAGGCGCCGCCACCCGCCGCCTCCTGCGCCTCGAAGCCGAGCGACTTCGGGTCAAACTCGTAATGTGCGCCGCAGAACTGGCAATCGGCGGTGACGATGCCCGCTTCGGTCGTCATGTGGGCGATGTCTTTCTGCGAATAGATCGACAGGCTCGCGCGCACCCTGTCTTCGGAGCAGGAACACCCGAACCGCACCGGCTGCGCGTCGAACACCCGGGGTCCGTCCTCGTGGAACAGGCGGACGAGCATCTGGGTCGGCTGGATTTCGGGACCGGTCAGCTCCTCGGTCCGAACCGTTTCGAGCAGGATATTGGCGCGCGACCAGGCCTCGAACTCTTCGGCGTCGGCCAACAGATCGGCCGCCGTGAGCAGCGCCTGGCCTTCGGTGACGGGGTCTGCGGCGAGACGCGGCGGCACGCCCGGCATCTTCTGCAGCATCACCCCGCCCGCGCGCCAGGCGCCGTCGATCTTGTCGAAGCTGAGCGCAAAACGGGTCGGAAGCTGTTCGGACTGGGCGAAATAGGTCTGGGCACAATCCGACAGCGAGGTACCGGCAATCGGCGTCAGGCCGGAATAGGGCGTGGTGCCCTTGCCCTGGTCGATCAGGATCGCGAAATAGCCGCGCCCGATCTGGGCAAACGGATCTGACCCGGCATCGAGCCGGCTATCGTCGAAGCTCGCGTAGGCCCGGATCCGGGCCGGCGCGCCCTCTGCTGCCGGGGCGTAGTAGTCGGTCGCGACCAGGCGCGCGGGGCCCTCGCCGCGGATCTGCAGCGAAAGCTTCCAGCGCAGCTTGATCGTCGGTCCGATCAGGGCGGTGAGCAGGGCCGCCTCCGCCACCATCCGCTCGATCGCGGGCGGATAGTCATGCTGCGAGAGGATTTCGTCGAGCACGCCGTCGAGCCGCACGACCCGGCCGCGAATGTCGCTGCGGTCGAGCTGAAACGGCAGGATCGTATCGTCCCAGGCGATTTTTGAACCGAGGCTCATGTGCGTTTCCCGTTGATTTCGGCTCCCGCATACCTTCTCTAGGGGGGCGGGGCAACCGAAGGGAAAAGCGATGATCCGGCGCTATGGCGAGGCCGTCCGGCAGGGCACGCGCTACACTTTGCGCGCCGGCGCCTACGCGATTCTGCCGCGCGACGGCGGGGTTCTCCTGACCCACCAGGACGCGCCGATCCCCGAATTTCAGCTGCCTGGCGGCGGGATAGACCCCGGTGAAAGCCCGCTCAGGGCGCTGCACCGCGAGGTTCTGGAAGAGACCGGCTGGCATATAGCGGCGCCGCGCCGGCTGGGCGCATTCCGCCGCTTCACCTGGATGCCGGACTACGACATCTGGGCCGAGAAACTCTGCCACGTCTATCTCGCCCGCCCGGTCAGGCCGGTCGGCCCGCCAAGCGAGTCGGGCCACATGGCGGTCTGGGCACCGCATGCCACCGCCGCCGACCTGGTCGGCAACGACGGTGACCGGGCCTTTCTGCTGGACTATTTCGGCTGATCCCGGGGCCCGCGGTATTCGATCATCGCCGCCGAGAGATCGTCGGCAAATTCACCGCTGCCGCGGAACCCGTCGAGATCCCAGACCAGCGCTTCGAAGAAGGCATTGCCCGAGAGCATGGCGTTGGCCTTCACCAACTGCGCGAACCCGTCTTCATCGAGCAGCCGGCCTTTCGGATCGGCGCATTCGGTGAAACCATCGGAATAGAACAGCAGCCGGTCCCCGGGCGCGAGCTGGAGCCGCCACTGGGTATAGTCGCCATCCTCGATCAGCCCGATCGGCAGGCCGTTTTCGCCGTGATAGCCGGGCGTGCCGCCGGCGCGGATCAGGATCGGGTTGGGGTGGCCGCATTGAGCGATGTCGACCGCGCCGGTGCCGAGGTCGAGATACCCGATCACGATGGTGAAATAGAGATCCGATTTCATCTCTTCCAGCATCAGGATATTCAGGAGCGTCGCCACCTCCTGCGGCGGGCGGGCGACATAGCTGCCATCGGTATCGCGCACCAGGGCGATGTTGTGCTCCGGCGCGCCGTCGGACAGGTAGCCCGCGAGCCGGGCGGTGAGCAGGGCGGAGGCGATCCCGTGGCCGGAGACGTCGATGGAATAGACCGCGAGCCTGCCCTCCCCGGCCTGGAAGAAGCCGACCAGATCGCCGCCGACATGCCCCGAGGGCTTCAGCAGCAACGAAACCTCGGCACTGCCGAAATCGCGAAACCGCTCGCGCACCAGCGATTGCTGCATCTTGCGCGCTTCGACCAGATCGCGGTCGAGCGCGTCGTAGAGCGTGCTCATTTCGTTGAGGGTCGCGGTGATCAGCCGGTTTTTCTGGCTGAGTTCGCGGGTCATCTTCAGGATCCGGTCGCCGGCGTAGATCCGGGCGCGCAGCTCTTCCGGGCTGACCGGCTTGGTCAGGAAATCGTCGGCCCCGACATCGAGCCCCTGGGCCACCGCGCCTTTCTCGCTCTTGGAGGTGAGCAGGATGAAATAGATGTAGGAGTCCTGTGGCAGGGTCCGGACCTGACGACAGAGCTCGAGCCCGTCCATGCCCGGCATCATCCAGTCCGACAGCACCAGATCGACCGGCGTGGCGCGCAGGATGCCCAGCGCCTCCTCGCCGGACCCGGCCTCGACCACGTCGAACCCCTGGCGCTTCAGCGAGACGGCGACAACAGTACGTTGCGCCCGCGAATCGTCGACCACCAGCACCCGGCGGACCGCATCGGGGCGCCGGACGGCGGTGAGATCGGTCGACTGCATCACGGGCGCGGGCACTGGGAACCTTTCCTGGGTCGGGACGGACTGCCCCATGACCGAAATAGGCCCACGCGTCTAACAGTCGGTTAAACCTAAAATTTTCCGTTCTCGCGCCGGCGACGCCGCGCCGGTCAACCGCTTGGTAACCCGGTTATGCGACACTCGCTGTTACTGGAGGCCAAGATGATCGATTGGGACCGCGTACGCGAATTGAAGGACGAGATTGGCGAGGAGGATTTCGCCGAGGTGGCCGAGATGTTCATCGCCGAGGTCGAGGAGGTCATTCACCGGTTGAAAGCGGCGCCGGACCCGGCCTGCTTCGAGGCCGATCTGCATTTCATCAAGTCCTCGGCGCTCAACCTCGGGTTTTCCGACCTCTCCGCACTCTGCCAGGCGGGGGAACGTCGGGCGGCATCGGGCGACGCGGGCAGTGTCGACCTCGCGCCGGTCCTGGCGTGCTACGCAGCCTCGCGCGCCGCTTTTGTCGCCGGATGAACCGCTCCGCGCCATGAAACGGTCGGTTGGGACCGGACTGCGGGGCGTCGCGGACCCGCGCGAAACGTCCCTACAGCGCAGGTGTTTCGATATCGGCCCGGGCCGCGTGCCGATCTCGATGGGCCTCAGAGAATGAACTCGGCCACCGATTCGTTCTCGGTCACGTCGGTGTAGGAAAACCCCTTTTCATCGAGCCGCGCGAACAGGCGCTCGAAGTTTTCCGGCGCCCGGGTTTCGATCCCGATCAGCACGGTGCCGAAATTCCGCGCCGACTTCTTGAGGTATTCGAATCGGGCAATGTCGTCATCCGGCCCGAGCACTTCGAGGAAATCGCGCAGCGCGCCGGGGCGCTGGGGGAGCCGCAGCAGGAAGTACTTCTTGAGCCCCGAATATCTCTGGGCGCGCTCCTTCACCTCCGGCAAGCGCTCGAAATCGAAATTGCCCCCGGAGGTCACGCAGACCACTTTCTTGCCGCGGATCTCGTCGGCCAGGTCGGTCAAGGCATCGACCGACAGTGCCCCCGCCGGCTCGAGCACGATGCCTTCGACATTCAGCATGTCGAGGATGGTGACGCAGATCCGGTCTTCCGGCGCGATCAGCACATGCCCGATCGGCACATCCGACAGCGCCTCGAAGGTCAGATCGCCGACCCGGGCAACCGCCGCACCGTCGACGAAACTGTCGACACGGCTCAAAGAAATCGGATGTCCGACGGCGAGCGCCGAGCGCAGCGAAGGCCCGCCCGCCGGCTCGACATAGCGCAGACCGATCCCGGGCGCCGTTTGCGCGAAATAGCGCCGCACCCCGGCCGCGAGCCCGCCGCCGCCCACCGGCAACACCACCAGGTCGGGCAGGTCCGGCATCTGGTCGAGCATCTCGACCGCCACGCTCGCCTGGCCCTCGACCACATCCGCGTCGTTGAACGGGGCGAGAAAATGGCCGCCCGCCTCGGTGCAGTACCCTTGCGAGGCGGCCAGGGTGTCGTCGAAATAGTCACCGACAAGGCGGATCTCGATGGCGTCGCCACCGAAGATCACGGTCTTGTCGATCTTCTGCTGCGGGGTCGTCACCGGCATAAAGATCACCGCGCGCACGCCGAAATGCCGCGCCGCATAGGCCACGCCCTGGGCGTGATTGCCGGCAGAGGCACAGACGAACAGATCCTGCTCCGGCGTCGTCGCCAGAACCTTGCGCATCGCGTTGGACGCACCGCGCAGTTTGTAGCTGCGCACCGGGGAGAGGTCTTCGCGCTTGAGCCAGATCTCGGCGCCGAACCGGGCCGAAAGGTGATCGTTGCGCTGAAGCGGTGTCGGCGGGAACAGCTCCCTGAGCTTGCGCTCGGCAATGAGCGCCCTGTCTGCAAATCCGGTCATGGCGCAGATACTGCCGATCCGCTCCCCGGGCGCAAGGCCGTTCACCTGCACACCGGTTTGGCCCGGCCCGTGCCGCCGCGCAGCCGTTCACCCTTGCCCGCCCTTTGACCAATAGCTAAACCGCGCAGGAACACCAGATGATGGAGATCCTCATGTCCGCGCCGAAAAAAGTCGTGCTCGCCTATTCCGGCGGCCTCGATACCTCGATCATCCTCAAGTGGCTGCAGACCGAGTTCGGCTGCGAAGTGGTGACCTTTACCGCGGATCTCGGCCAGGGCGAGGAGCTCGAACCGGCGCGCGAAAAGGCCCTCCTGCTCGGCATCCGGGAAGAGAACATCTACATCGAAGACCTGCGCGAGGAATTCGTGCGCGACTTCGTCTTCCCGATGTTCCGCGCCAATGCGCTCTACGAGGGGCTCTACCTGCTCGGCACCTCGATCGCCCGGCCGCTGATCTCGAAACGGCTGATCGAGATCGCCGCCGAGACCGGGGCGGATGCGATCTCGCACGGCGCCACCGGCAAGGGCAACGACCAGGTGCGCTTCGAGCTCTCGGCCCTGGCGCTCAACCCCGACATCAAGGTGATTGCCCCCTGGCGGCGCTGGGCTCTGACCTCACGCACGAAGCTGCTGGAATTCGCCGAGCAGAACCAGATCCCGGTCGCGAAGGACAAGCGCGGCGAGGCGCCGTTCTCGGTCGATGCGAACCTGTTGCACACCTCCTCCGAAGGCAAGGTGCTGGAAGATCCGGCCGAAGCCGCGCCCGACTACGTCTACCAGCGCACGGTGAACCCCGAGGATGCGCCGGACGCGCCCGAGTTCATCGAGGTGAGTTTCGAGAAGGGCGATGCGGTGGCGATCAACGGCGAGGCGATGAGCCCGGCGACGATCCTGACCCGGCTCAACGCATACGGCGGCAAGCACGGCATCGGCCGGCTCGACTTCGTCGAGAACCGCTTCGTGGGCATGAAATCGCGCGGGATCTACGAGACGCCGGGCGGCACGATCCTGCTCGAAGCGCACCGGGGCATCGAACAGATCACGCTCGACTCGGGTGCCGGCCACCTCAAGGATTCGATCATGCCGCGCTACGCGGAACTGATCTACAACGGCTTCTGGTTCAGCCCCGAGCGCGAGATGCTGCAGGCGCTGATCGACCGGAGCCAGGACTACGTGAGCGGCACCGTGCGGCTGAAGCTCTACAAGGGCCTCGTGCAGACGGTCGGGCGCTGGTCGGAGGCGTCGCTTTATTCGGAAGAACATGTGACCTTCGAGGAAGACATGGGCGCCTATGACCAGACCGACGCTCAAGGCTTCATCCAGCTCAACGCACTCCGCCTCCGCCTGCTGGGAATGCGGCGCAATCGCCTGAAATAGAGACATATGCTTGAGCGCCGCGAGATCACGCGCGAGACCCTGAACGCTGTCATGCGGCTCAAGCTGCGGCCGGGCCAGGAGCACCTCGTCGCGCCGAATTCCGTGACCATCGCGCAGGCGAGCTATGAACAACCCGGCGGATATGTCTGGGGGCTGTGGGACGGCGACGACCCGGTCGGGCTGCTGGCGATGATCCACCCGCGCGAATATCCACACATTGAGCCGGGCGACGATCTCGACGGGGCCTATATTTGGCGGCTGATGATCGCGGCCGACCATCAGGGCAAGGGCTACGGTGCGGCGGCGATCGCCGAGTGCCGGGTGCAGGCACGGAACTGGGGCCTGCCGCGTGTGGCAACCTCGGTGGTGGATGCGCCCGACAGCAGCATCGGCTTCTACGAACGCCTCGGATTTGGGCGCACGGGCGCGGTCGTGGACGACGAGATCGTGCTGTCGCGCGACGCGTGAGCCCGGTCAGGCCGTTGCATCCTGCGAGGCCAGGAACGTCTCGACCGCCACGCGCCCCGGGATCGCGTCTGCGGTCCCCGACCGGGCGACCTGGAGCGCGGCGGCGGCAGCGCCGAGACGCAACGCTTCGACCCGCTCGAGCTTCTGGTCGAGCCCGGCCAGCACGTAGCCGATGAAGCAGTCGCCCGCGCCGGTGGTATCGACCACCTCGACCGGAAAGGCGGCGACCTCCGTCACCCGCCCTGACGCCTGTTCGCGCCAGACCGCCCCGCGGGCACCGAGCGTGATCAGCAGGTTTGCCACCGGGATCTCGCCGACCGGCATGCCCAGCGCCTCAGCCAATTGCTCGGCCTCGATCTCGTTGAGCACCAGCAGATCGACATGCGGCAACATCGCGCTGGCGATCTTCGGCTTGAAGGGTGCCGCCGAATAGACCACGAACATGCCTTTCGATCGCGCGAACCGGGCCGCTTCGGCGATATGCGACACTTCGTTCTGCAGCGCCAGGATGTCGCCCGGCGCCGCTTGCGACAGCGCCGCCTCGATCCGGTCGACCAGTTGTGCGTAATTCGCGCCGGCGAAGGTGACGATGGAGTTTTCGCCGAACTCGTCGACCAGGATGATCGCGTGCCCGGTCGCCGCTTGTGCCCGGCCGACATGGCTGACGTCGACACCGTAACCGGCGAGCCTGTCGAGCACCCAGGCATTGTCGGCCCCGATCATCCCGACGTGCTTCACATCCGCGCCTGCGCGCGCGATGGCGACGGACTGGTTCGCGCCCTTTCCGCCGAGCCCGGTCTGATGCGACGAGGCGGGCAGCGTCTCGCCGGGGCGCGGCAGATGCGGCAGCCGATAGAAGAGATCGACGTTGATCGACCCGAGGTTCCAGACGGTCATTCCCCCACCTTCGCGGCCGCGACCACCGCCATGTTGAGAATGTCATTCGTCGTCGAGTTTGTGCTACAGAGCTGGATCGGTTTCTCGACCCCCGCAAGGATCGGACCGATCACTGTGGCCCCGGCCAGTTCCTGCATCATCTTGACCGAGATCGACGCCGAGTGCCGCGCCGGCATCACCAGGATATTGGCGGGACCCGACAACCGGCAGAAGGGATAGCGCGCCATCACCGCGGGGTTCAGCGCCACGTCGGCGGTCATCTCGCCGTCGTATTCGAAATCCACCCCCCGCGCATCGAGGATATCGGGCGCGATATGCATCTTTTCCGCGCGCTCCGACACCGGGTAGCCGAAGTTCGAGAAGCTGGCGAAGGCCACCCGCGGCTCCAGCCCGAGGCTGCGGGCCACCTTGGCGGCCTGCTCGGCAATATCGGCAAGATCCTCTTCGTCCGGCCATTCATGCACCAGCGTGTCGGCGACCAGGACGATGCGTCCGTTGTGGAGCAGCGCGGTGATGCCGACGGCCCCGTCCTCGGCCTTGGCGTCGAAAACGTAGTTGATGAGATCCATCACATGGGTCGACTTGCGGGTGGCCCCGGTCACCAGACCGTCGCCGTGGCCGTGCGCGAGCATCAGCGCCGCAAACACATGCCGGTCGCGCGCCGCCAGGCGGTGGACATCGGCCTGGTCGTAGCCCTGGCGCTGAAGCCGCTCGTAGAGAAATTCCTTGTACTCGCCGAGATGCGCCGTCTTGGCGGCGTTGACCACCTCGAGCTCGCCGACCGCATCGGCCATCCCCGCCGCTTCGAGCTTCTGCTTCACATCCTCGTCGCGCCCGACCACGATGGCCGTGCCGAACCCGCCGCGCTGATAGGAAACCGCGGCCCGCAACACCTGCGGGTCGTCTCCCTCGGCGAAGATCATCGTCGCCTGGGCCCCGCGCGCCTTGGCGTTGAGCGAGCGGATGATCTGATAGGTCGGATCGAGCCGTGCCTTGAGGTTTGCGGTATAGCGCTCCATGTCGATGATCGGTCGCCGCGCTACCCCGCTGTCGCTCCCGGCCTTCGCCACCGCGGGCGGGATCGTGTAGATCAGCCGCGGATCGAAAGGCGTCGGGATGATGTAGTCGCGCCCGAATTTGAGCTTGGTGCCATAGGCCACCGCCACCTCGTCGGGCACGTCTTCGCGGGCAAGCTTCGCCAAGGCATTGGCGCAGGCGATCTTCATCTCGTCGTTGATCGCGCGGGCATGAATGTCGAGCGCGCCGCGAAACAGGTAGGGGAAGCCGAGCACGTTGTTGACCTGGTTGGGATAGTCCGACCGGCCGGTCGCCACGATCGCGTCGGGCCGCACCGCCTGCGCTTCTTCCGGCGTGATCTCGGGATCGGGGTTGGCCATCGCGAAGATCACCGGATCGGGCGCCATCGAGGCCACCATCTCCGCCGTCACCGCGCCCTTGACCGAAACGCCAAGGAAAACGTCGGCCCCGACCATCGCCTCTTCGAGCGTTCTGTGCTCGGTCGGAACGGCATGGGCCGATTTCCACTGGTTCATGCCGGCTTCGCGGCCCTGATAGATCACCCCGCGCGTGTCACAGACGATGCAATGCTCGTTGCGTGCCCCCATCGCCTTCAGCAGTTCGATACAGGCGATGCCGGCCGCCCCGGCGCCGTTCAGCACGATCCGCACGTCCTCGATCTTCTTGCCCGAGATCGACAGCGCGTTGATCAGGCCGGCGGCGGTGATCACCGCGGTGCCGTGCTGGTCGTCGTGGAAGACCGGGATGTCCATCTCTTCCTTGAGCGTCTGCTCGATGATGAAGCATTCGGGCGCCTTGATGTCTTCGAGGTTGATGCCGCCGAAGGTCGGTTCCATCAGCTTGATCGCCTTGATGATCTCGTCGGGGTCTTCGCTGCACAGCTCGATATCGATGGCGTTGACGTCGGCGAAGCGCTTGAACAGCACCGCCTTGCCTTCCATCACCGGCTTCGAGGCGGCCGCGCCGAGATTGCCCAGGCCCAGCACCGCGGTGCCGTTCGAGATGACCGCCACCATGTTGCCCTTGTTGGTGTAGTCGTAGATCGTCTCCGGGGCCTCGGCGATGGCCTCGCAGGGCACCGCGACACCAGGGCTGTAGGCCAGGCTCAGATCTCGCTGGGTCGTCATCGGCTTGGAGGGCGTGATGTCGAACTTCCCCGGGCGCGGGTCGTGGTGGTAGGCGAGCGCCTCTTCCGGGGTGATCTTCTGGTGGGCCATGGGATTCTTTCGCGCAGGGGGGGG